>Ga0209343_10000664_pt1 | contig 47653 bp, 63 predicted proteins | sample RifCSPlowO2_02_FD_184026 | JGI IMG/M metagenome (GOLD analysis project Ga0209343, IMG submission 184026) | Groundwater microbial communities from Rifle, Colorado - Rifle CSP2_plank lowO2_0.2 (SPAdes) (version 2) | ecosystem: Environmental > Aquatic > Deep subsurface > Groundwater | place...
AATAAAAGAAACAGCAAAGTTGAGAAATAGTAATATCAAGATAAGTATAAATTCAACTCTTTTAATAGGTAAAAGTTTAATTAATATCAGCTCCGTTTCTTAATTTTTCAATATAATTATCAATAGCTTCTTGTTTTTTCTGGATTATTAGTTCATCTTCAATTAGGAATTTAACATTTTGAAGATCTAGGTCATCTTGCGTCAGCTCATTAAATTCTTTATCACTTAATGTAATTTCATTTGGTTTAACTTCTTTATCAATCAATTTTGATATTATTAAATAATTTTTTAATTCAAGTTTAAATTCTTCCAAATTGGATCCTGTTGATTCAAGCTGTGTATTAAGTTCTTCTTCAGATAATTTAGAATTTGTTAAAAAATTATTAAAAGTATTTTCCTGCTCTTCATCAGATACTATTATTCCGATTTTATCTGCTCTTTGAAGAAGTAATTTTTCATTTATGAGGGAGTTTGCTATATCATCTTTTGATACTTCTAAATTACTAAACCCAAGATTTTTTGATTGTTGATATTCCTTTTCAATATCATCTGAAGCAATTGTCTCAGAATTAACTTCTATATCCTTTCCATTATAATGGATTTCTTCTGTTGGAGAATTAATAAACTTGGAAAATATCAGTGTGAGACTTAATGTTATACCTATAGCTAAGATTATTATCCACCTTTTTTTCATAATTACCCCCACTTAAGAATAAAAGTGTGGAATTTGTAATATATAAATATTATTGTACTTAGAGGACACTTTGAAGCCTAAAAGTGACTCTAATTAATAAATTTTCTAGTTCAGAACTTATAAATTTAACTGCAATATTCTTTTTATCGTTTATAGCCAATAATTAATAAAAGTTAAATAGGTTGGGCTTTTTTCTTAATTTTTATCCTTTCTGTAATCTTAGAAATCTTACTTTCTTCCCCTTCTTTAATTTTTTTGTTAAAAGAATCTAATTTTTCATCAAAAATATGAATTGCTTCTTCAAAAATTTGTCTTGCTGATAATTGACCATAGGCTTCAATAGTCAAAATAAAATCTGTTTTACTTGGTCTAACTTCAATGCTATCATCAGGATTTGCTTCTACACAAGCCATACACATATCGCAATTTAACAAATTTTTAATCACAAGTTTATTATTTTCAACTTCAAATACATGGGTTGGACAAATGTCTTTATATTTTTCAGGATTTGGAATTTCACCTTTTAACTTTATTTCAGGATATGCTTGATAATAAATTAATCCAGGAGAGAATTTTATATGTTCTTTTCCTATACCAAGTTTTGCAGTTGCTTCAATTTCAAGAACTTGATTATCACTTAATTTTGTAATAGGCATTCTTGCATGAACTGGAATTACTTTTGGATCCTGGGACTTTAAATCAGATGCATAAACAGTATTTGGTCCTTTAACTTTAAGTGAAAAAACTAATTGACATTTGGCACATCCAACACCTTTGCAAGTACATTTTTCCTTTAATTCATAACTTTGAAGGTCTGTTTTTAAAGGTGTTAGAGCTAAACGATGAGCTATCATTTCATCATATAAAGCCGAATCATTTACAATGAAGTTTACTTCATCAATTGCCATAATTGGTACTTCTGTATTCATCATTCTTCTAAGTGTATTAATGTAAGAACTAGTAACATCCTTAATTATAAATCTCAAATAGAGCTCTTCTTCTTTAAGTATTTGAATATCCATTTTCAAGTAGAAATTTATAGTAAAGGCTAGGATTTAAAAAGGTTGTGGTGTGGTTTTTACTTGATTTTCTTATAGTCTTCATAAACTAGATTTACAAATTCACTGTAAATTGCAGGGAATTTTGAACTTGGAATTTGGAAATAAATACTATCTGAAGCTAAGTAAAGACCTTGATCTGTTAATCCAATTGTTGCTAAATTTTTTCTTATTGAATGACTTACGCAATCATGCTCCCAGTAATATTCCTCAATTTTGGCAACAACCAATGAATCTGCTAAAGGTACAGCAGTAATGTATGTATTTCTTTGGGATATACTTTGACAAGAATCTGAATCTAAGAAGTTAAATCTCCAAATATTAAATAAAAATTTATTGCCTTCTGATGCCATCCATGCAGATAAATTCATTTTTGGAGAATCCCACTGAAAGAAATTTTCTGATTCTTTATACAGCCTTTTTGGACTTGTGTGCGGACTAGGTTGGTAGTTCTTATATCTGGTAACAATATCAGAAATAGAATCAGTATTCAATTTACTAAATTGGATTTCTGATGAATGTGAATTTGGATATGAAAATAATAAAGATGAATGTATTAGTAAAGCAGCTGCATACATAGGAATATGTCTAATAGTTTGTTTCATGTTAATAAATAAAAGTAATCAGAAAAATTAATAAACTTAATTGAACAAAGTCTGTCTTTGGAACAATTTGGAATAATTCATTTTGACTTGAAACATCTTAATATTTATTTTTAATATCAGTGATTCGGTATATGACTTTCTTAGTAAAGAGCAACTCCAAATCTTCAATGCTCTGCAGACCAAAACAATCATCATTATATGCTGATACAAACCTATTATAATTTGTAAGAATTCTCAATGCTTTAATTGTTTCTTCACTGTCGGGAAATTGGATTAGAGCAACTAAATCTCTATCTAATTTTTCTTTAATAATTTTTAAGTCTATTGAAGTTTTTTTAAACATAGTCAAAAATCTCAATTTTGATCTTTTATAATCATAAAATTTGTATTCAGTAAATTTTAAATAGATTTGGATAATTTCTCTAAAACATGAATGAAGACCAATTGAGAAACTTAAAAATCCTAATAGGTAGTTATCATATTGATGAATATTTGAAATGGTTTAATAGTCGGGAACCAACTTCTATGGACAAAGATTTGCTTCAAGTTTATTTAGGAATAGCTTATGGTTATTTTAGTCTTGCACAATACAATAATGGTTTAGGCAGAATTGAGGAAGTATTATTACTTGCTCCTGAAGGCAAGAGAAATTTTATAAATTTTGCAAGATTAGAACTTCAAATTATTCAAAAAAAATTCATAATAGATGATTTAAAAGATTTAGATGTAATAAGTGAAAAGTTAAATTGGCATTCTCTTGGGGAAAGATGCATTGCGTTTTCTAAAAGCATAAATAGCTAATTACATGAATTAATTAATTTAATTTATTCCTTATGCTTTAATATTTTTGAATCTCTCTATTTCACACGACACACTGGACATCTATGCGCGTAAGATATTTAAAAGCGTTTTTTGCTTAAATTATATGGGTGACTTAGATATTCATTACTGGCAGCTTCCTCAAGATCTTTATGTAAGTTTAAATGAAGAATATCATTCAATTCTTATAAAAAAGATTTTAGAAAAAGTAAATTACGACAAAAGTGATTGTTTTTGTATTTTTCTGGATTGCAATCAGCTACATTCTTCTAGATTATTTACCAGAAAAATTAGATTTACGATTAAAGAACTAAGAATCATAAGTAGTTTTGTTGGCATATCAAATAAGGAAATTGAAACTAACATAGAAACCTTAGGTAATAAGGAAGATGGAACAAAAATTAGAAATCCTAGGCTACCTTTCAATATGAAAGACTTGTTCTACGTTGCCAGTCACTTAATGTTTGATGGTTCATTTAGAAATAAAAAAGGTGGCTATTTCTACACATATTCAGAAGATTTACTAGAGTATCACAAGAACAGATTAAAGAATTTTGGAGATGTACCCTTGAATTTCATATCAAAGGAAAATCAGCTTTATTTTTCTAATACAATTGGATATATTGCCTCAAATATTTTAGATATTGAGGACTTTAGATCTTTGAAGGTTTATTTGTCTCCTAAATTTAAGAGACTTGCAAGAGATAATAAAGTCTTATTGGATGAGTTTATTAAAGCAATGATTATTGATGAAGCAACTGTGAATGATGCAATCAGGATAGAGTTAGGAGATAATGAACGATTTGTTATGGACATACGGGAAATAGTTTGTTATTGTTATAAACTAAATAAAATATCTCATAGACAGAGAGCCACAAACTTTACAGAAGGTAATAGTAGTTGGAGTTATTTCAAAAAATTTTGGAATATAGAATTTAGTACCTCCAGTTTTAAATTATTATATGAGAGTATAAGCTCGTTGCCGATTTCTTACAAACAAATAAGTTTTGAGGCATTATATAGAAGAAAGTCTAGGATGTGGTTTAAGAGAAATGCAAAAGAAACTAAGAAACTTATCATAAAATCATTATTGGAAAAACCAAAGAGTATATTGGGACTTTGTATAGAGTTAAACGTAGGGAGAAAAGCAATCACATCGCATTTGAATGGAGCTCCCACTTATTCACAGTCGTTAATTGATAATGGTATAGTTACAGTAATTGGTGAAAGACTTTTGAAGAAAGGAGGCTATGCTAAAGAAAATGTGTATGGAATAAAAGATGAGGATAAAGCTAAAGAATATATAATATAAAATATATAATCTAAAGTATATTTTACACCCTACGACCCCTTTTTCCATGGCTTTTCCTACATCCGTCATGAGGTATTGGAGTAACTTCTTCTATGTTTCCTATTCTTAATCCGCTTCTGGTTAAAGCTCTAATTGCAGCTTGAGCCCCAGGACCTGTATTTACTGGACCATTATGGCCTCCAGGTGCTCTGATCTTGATATGAATGGCATTAATACCTTTTTCTAAGGCTTTTTCAGCAGCAATTTTTGCTGCACTCATAGCTGCTGTCGGACTTCCTTCTAATCTGTGTGCTTTAACTACCATGCCACCAGAAGCCTGAGAAATAGTTTCAGATCCTGTAATATCGGTAATATGAATAATTGTATTATTATAGCTTGAATATATGTATGCAATACCCCACTTCATATTTTCCTTTCTATCCATTTTATTGTTGTACCTCTGGGACAACTTCTTTTTCTTCTTTTATTTCTTTTTGTTCTTTCTTTTGTTTCATAATTATATTCTGATAAACTTTGGAATTTTTATCTATTGTGATTTTTGCTTCCTCTTCTCTACTAACTGAATATGATGGAACATCTACTTTTTGATCATTAACTAAAACATGACCATGTGTAATAAATTGTCTAGATTGATATATTGTTAATGCCAGATTTTTTTTGTAAATAATTGATTGCAATCTCCTGTCTAAGATATTTTTGATATTAAGTGATAGGACATCGTCAATTTTTGCATCCTTTTTTGTTAAATTATATCGATATAATTTTTCTAATAGTTTTTTCTCTTCTATTTTGGATTGTTCTGAAGTTGCCAAAATTAATTTTTTGGCTTGACTTGTGTATCTTCTAAGAATAGAACCCGCTTTCCACACTTCTCTTTTGTTTTTTAAACCATATTCTTCAAAAAGTATTCTTTCTGTTTCTAATCTCTCTTTTTGCCAAGGATGCGCTGGCGTCTCATAAGTTTTTTTTAGTCTTCTTGGGTCTCCCATTTTTACTTCTTACCTTTGTCCTTTGTTTTTTCTTTAGGTCCAATTGCTGGTTTGGCAGATGCTATTTTTGATTTCTTCTTATTTACTCCTATTGCAGAACCTTTTCTAAAGTTACTCCTAGTTCTTTGACCTCTAACTGGTTGACCGATAGAATGTCTGACACCCTTGTAGGATCTAATTTTTTTCATTCTTTTAATATCATTATCCTTTTGGAGTTTTAAGTCTGAGGTTAATAAATGAATATCTGAACCTGAATCAAAATTCTTTCTTCTATTGAATAGCCATGATGGCAAGTTATATTTAGCGGGATTAATTATTACATCTTCTATTTTCTTAAGATCTGAATCGCTTACATTACCTATCTTGATATTTTCTTCCATATTAAGGGTTTTGATAACTGCATTAGAATAAGTGAAACCAACTCCTTGAATTCTTCGTAAAGCACTAGCTAATTTAACTTCACCTTTAATATCTGTATTGACAACTCTTACAATATGCTTGTAATTGGCATCTTCAATCATAGTTTTTTATTTATGAGGAGTATTTAAAAAGGTTTTGGTACCTCCCTTGATTAAGACCCTAGAAACAACTGGGCGTATAATAAATCCTGAAATTAATAAAATATATTTTTAAGTTCCCACAAATAATCTGTATCTGTCTTGTTCTTCTAATTCTGCCATTATTCTCTTGATTATGGTAGTTTCTGGATTTGGCATTAGTTTTACCCTAGTTTTTATGTCATCAAAGTTTTCAAATGGTTTTTCTTTTCTTTTTTCAAGAATTTCCCACATATGTTTTTTTCCAATACCTGGAAGAAGTTCAAGCTGATGCCTTCTAGTGTTAATAGGACCAGCATTATTGAAAAAATGAACAAATCTTTGTTCATTTTTTATTACTATGTCCTTTACTACTATTTCCAGTTCTAACTTAGCTGTTTGCGTAAGTTTGTCTATTGCAATCTTTCCTATGATATGATGAATATGATCTCTTTTACCAATACCCATATATACTTCTTGGTAGGGTTGCAAGAATTGACCTTTTTTTGGCACTAATTCAAGTAGAATAAAATGTTCCTTACCAATTGCTTGAGCAATTGGTGTTTTCATATGCATAGGCCTTGCATCGAAGGGATATCCATTTGGTAAAAAGTCTAGTACTATTGCATGTTCTTCTTTTAATTCTGTTTTCATTTTTAATAATCCTATGCATATTTTTTGACAACTTCAATTACCTTCTCAAATTCTTCTATAGATAATGCGATTGGTTCATTAGTGAAAATTGTTTTTAGGCTATCTGAATCCTTTGGAATAACATCAATGATTTTAACTATTTGCCTCGGTTTTAATTTTTCAATATTTAAATTAATTAGGTCATCATAGAGCTCTTTGGCTTTTTTTTCTTTCAATAGTTGAACATTATTAACAAATTCTTCTGTTTTTTTAGCTCTGAAACTGAGTTCTTTATCTCTTTTTTTAATCTCATTTAATTTTTCACGAACTTCATAAATTGATACTGGTCTTTCGTTAAGTATTGAAATTTCGCTCATTCTATGCCTTCCTTAAATGTACTGGGTTTACAATGAATTTTTTAATTTTTGAATCATGTTTTAATTGGACTATGTAGCATTTACCTTGTTTACCTTTTATAAACCCAGAACTGCCATGATATCTAAGACTGTACATTCCTTTATGAATTGACGGTTCAGCTTTTAAATAGACTTTATCTCCTATATTGAATTCTTGAAGATATTTTGTAACAGATAATTTTCCCTTCTGTTTTACATTTTTCCTTAATTTAGACCTAGTCTTTCTTCTAAGTCCACCTATTCTAGTTACCATAATATCCTTTAATAGAGATTCTTTATAAACTTTACTACTGCACTTGAAATAGGCGTTCTAGTTTCCTCATTAGTTCACAGGTAATTATTTGATGTTCAAGATCTTGAGTAATTATGTATTTACCATTTTCCTTATAATAGTTTAATTGTTGTTTGTCTGAATCATCTTGATTACCTAGAAATTCTTCTTCAGTTTCTAAAGGATTAATATCTAGATAATATGCTTGCCTAGGGATTAACAAGTAAATATTTTCGGTGGACCAGTCAGACATCCCTTTTAGTAAATTTATTTTTTTCCCTCTATATTCTTCTTGAATAAAAAAATCAAAATTGTTCATTTTCAATATATAAATTGATCAACTATTTTTTAATAATTTAATAGCTATTAAATTTGCTTAAAGCTTTATCCAAAGCGAAGAAAAGGTTTGAGTCTGCTGCCTCTTGAATATCAATTTCACCATTACTCTGCAATTTAACTTGAACATGGTGATTGAAATCCAACTTATTTAAACATATCAAAATCTTTTCAAAATTGCTTATGTTATTAGAGATCTTTTTAGTATAATTTCCCACCACTTTTTTTACAATTATCAACGCCCCCGGTTCAAGATTCTCGAAACCTTCAAGCGTAATGTTGCCCCCAAGTTCTATCAACTTAGTTCTTACTGCAAAAAATTGTTGTTTTTAAACTTTTCTATTGTTAGTTGATAGTAATACGTTAGTAGTAATTAAACATTTTTATCAGCTAGGTTAGTATTTCTCACATTCCCGATTGCAATGAATACCATAATAGAACTAAAGAGAATACTGAAGACTATGATTGTGGTAGCAAGTTGAGGAACTTGTTCTGCACCAGGAATATTGAACTGACTTACATATTGGGCTAGGACTGCGGCAGCTAATCCTCTTCCAAAAGTAGAATTTATAATGTTTCTGTCGAATTTGGGTAATTTCTTAGTTAGAATAGAACAACTTTTTCTAACCAAAACTATGGCCGCTGCAATTACAGCACCCACTATTAGAAGCTTAATATTGGAAATATCTAGTAATAATCCTATATATACAAAAAAGAAAGTCTTTAGAAAAAAGGAAATTTGATGATAGAAAAATTCTTCTGTTGGTGTTGTTGCTGATGTAAAATTTGTACCTTTTGTGTAGAAAGTATCATCGTCTTTTGATATTATTGATTGATATAGTTCTCTTAATTCTTTGGAATTTTTAAGCATTATCCCAAAGAATAAGGCAGCAATTGCACCATTACCATTTAGATATTCAGTAAGAACATAGATTAAAAGTAAATAGGCAATTGTTATCATATATGATTTTTGTTCTCTGAAAATTTTTAAAACTAAAGCGATCCAAATAATACCAGCTAAGACGCCAATAATACCAGCAACCGCAAAGGTAGTGAAGACTTTAGAAGCAATTACTCTCAAATTAAAAGTATCTAAAGTGAATATTTCCAGTGCGGTAAGAGCAAATACTATACATAAGATATCTGTGAAAGCAGATTCAAATATTAATGTTGTATATGTTTCTTTTGTGACCTTAATTTTATTTAGAATAGGTATTACAAATGCCGATGAAATACCTCCAAGAACGCCACCCAAGATAACAGATGTAGAGAAATCATAACCAAACAAGATGAGTAAAATACTAATTGTAAAATAAGAAATTAAGAAATTAAAAACGGTTATATTTAAACTATTTACAAGACCTTTGGCAAAAGAGGATAAATTAATGTCAAAAGCGCCATCAAACATAATAAAAAGCAAGGCAAATGTTGTAAATATAGGTGCAAATTCAGAAATATTGTTTAATGATATAAGTTTGAATCCAAAAGGACCTAAAAATAAACCCATTAAGACTAAGAGAAGGATATCTGGAATATTAAATCTCTTATAAATAAATTCTGCAAGTAACCCAAAGAACAAAATGACACTAACTATTGTAAAAATAGTCAAGATCTCAACCATGCTTACATTGAATTTTTTTAATCCTTTATATTGATTTTGGTTATTGATTTATGAATTTATTTCTGCTTGGAGAAAAATAAATATTAAAAAGGTGAATTAATTAAAGGAATTATGATAATAGAGCCACCGAATTCAGTTAATAAGATTATGGTAGGTTGTATTATGACATATTCTGAAAATTTTCTTTTGTTCCAAAGTACCTTAAAAAGTACCTGGAGTTCTCTAAGAGGAGATGTCCAAGATGATGAATCGATTAATATGGCAATTAAAAGAGAAATTAGAGAAAAACTTGGCTTAATTATTATTCCTGAGTATTTTACAGTTTCTTATCATAGGTATGGTGATGAAAATGTAGCTTACTATTTATTTAAATATAAATTCCTTAATGATCCTTCAAATGATATAACACTTTCCAAGGAATATAATAAATTCGGATTGTTTAGTTATGCTGACGCTTCTAAGCTTAAATTAATAGAAGATGAAGAGTTTAACTTAAAATTATATGAAGATCATGTTAAAAAATCAAAGTAAAGCATTGAAAAAATATGGATTCAAAAATATCTAAGCAAATTAAACTTTTAGAAAAGAACTATCCAAATGTGAAATTCTACTTAAATTTCTCTAATCCCTTAGAATTATTAGTGGCTTCTATTTTAAGTGCGCAATGTACTGATCAAGTTGTTAATGTAACAACTTTAAAACTTTTTAAGAAATATAAAACTGCTAAAGACTATGCCACAGCTGATGTAAAGGAATTAGAGTTGAATATTAAATCTGTAAATTTTTTTAGAAAAAAAGCTGAGAATATCATAAAAGCTTGTCAGATATTAGAAGAAAAATATCAAGGAAAAATTCCAAGTTCTATGAACAAATTAATTGAACTACCTGGAATTTCTAGAAAGACTGCAAATGTCATACAACAAAATGCATTTAATATTATAGACGGAATTGTTGTAGATTCCCATGTTATTAGAGTAACTCAAAGATTAGGTTGGACAAAAAACAAAAATCCTGAGAAAATTGAAAATGATTTAATGAATTTATTTCCAAAAGATAAATGGAAAATATTACCTCATTTACTTAAAAATCATGGTAGGGCAATTTGTAAACCTCCAGTCCCTATTTGTTCTAAGTGTTTTCTCAATAAATTATGCCCAAAAATTGTTATTGAAAAATTTAATTAATGGCCCATGAATTCAACTAATGCAAAGGTTTTGTAACCATTTTCTTGTAATTTCTTCCTACCATTTAAATCAGGTAAATCTATAATAACTGCTACTTCGACAATGTTACCTCCTAATTTTTCTATTAATTTACAGGCAGCCAAACTTGTACCTCCGGTAGCAATCAGATCATCGGTCAGTAAAATATGATCTCCCTTATCTATGGCATCTCTATGAATTTCTATTGTATCTTTACCATATTCTAATTCATATTCATGAGATTCTACTTCATAAGGTAGTTTTCCTTTCTTCCTTATTGGTATAAATCCAACATTGAATTCATGAGCCAATATGGATGCTAGAATAAAACCTCTACTTTCAATACCTGCAATTTTATCAATTTTTGTGTTTTTATACCTATTTTTAAACTCAGAAACCACATCTCTAAGTCCTTCTGGATCTTTTAATAAAGTTGTTATATCTCTAAACACAACTCCCTGTTTTGGGAAGTTTGCGATGGTTCTTATCTTAGACTTCAAATTATCTCGTTTAAATTCTGCTAATTTTGATAATATATTAATAAGCAAAGCTTTAACATTGTCTGAATTTTTAATAAAAATTTCTTGTATAGATTCCCATGATACTGGCTCTTCATCATCTTTCCAACAATCATAATCTGTTGACATTGCAATAGCAGCATATGGGATTTTTAGTTCATTTGCTAGGATAACTTCTGGAGTTATTGACATGTTTATTACATCAGCACCCCATAATCTAAACATATGTGATTCTGCTTTTGTAGAAAACCTAGGACCTTCAATTGTTATTACCGTACCTTTCTCATGTGTATTAAATCCAAGTTCCTTTGAAGTTTGAACTAAAATCTTTCTTAAATTTTCGTCAAAAGGGTTTGCCATGGATGTATGTTTTGGACCATCATTGAAAGTTTCGTGAAATGTAAGTTTTCTTTGTTTTGTAAAGTCAATAAATTGGTCAAGGATTACTAAATCCCCCCTTTTAATTCCTTCCTTTAAAGAGCCTACTGCAGTAGTTGAGATTATATGTGTGCAATTTTCTTGTTTTAATGCAAAAATATTTGCTCTATAATTTACCTGTGATGGTGGAATTTCATGCTTTCTTCCATGCCTTGCAAGTAATATTACTTCGATATTATTTATTTTACCTATTTTTAAAGGAGCAGAAGGATTGCCATAGGGAGTTGAAACATCTTTGTCATAAGGATCACTTAGAATTTCTGGGTTGTCCAGGCCAGAACCACCAATAATTCCTATTTTCGCCATACTAGAAATAGAACTTACGTGTTTTTATAAATTATTGAACTATATAATATTAGTGAGTTATATATCGTATATTGAAATTTCAGGCGAAAAAAGGATTAATCAAATATTTTTAGGGAATTGAATAAAAAATTTATGGCCAAGATTAATGGATTTTTATGATAAATTTAAATTATTATCTACCTTTTGAGAAAATATGTATGATACTACGAAGCCTTATAACAAAGAAATTATAGAATTAATACATAAAACCTGGGAAACTCCTTATATATCAGTTATCAACGATTGTGTCATAAAAAAATTTAATAATTTAGAATGTAAACCACATACTGATGGAATTGGCACCAAAGGGATATATCATTATCAAGCATCTACTTTTCGAGAAGCTGTAATAGACGCCTTAGCAATGAATTTAAATGATATAGCTTTTCGTAGATCTATTCCATATGCAATCAATGATCATATTTTTCTGCCAGAGGATAATCATAGGGTAATTCATAACATTATTCAGGCACTCTCGATTGAATGCATAGAAAGAAATATTGCAATACTGGATGGAGAAACTTCTATACATAATAATATGCAAGGATTGGAAATAAGCATAACTATGATGGGTTTCAATTATAGAGACAAACCTAATAAATGTGAAATTGGAGATTTTCTAATAGGGATTGAAAGCAATGGATTACATTCTAATGGTTTTACAAAAATAAGGGATTTGTTTCAGGATGAAATGAAAAGAGATTTTGTTCAACCTACTTATATTTACTCGGATGTAGTTTATAAATTAGATAATGAGATTGGTATTAATGGGATGATGCATATAACTGGAGGTGCCTTTACTAAATTAAAAAATATTTTACATGAATCAGACATTTATATCAATAATAGGCATAAGTTAAATCCACAAGGAATTTACTATGAAATCCATGATAAAGGTGTAAGCGATGAAGAAATGTATAAGACCTTTAATTGCGGGATTGGTTTTTTATTTAGTATTCCTGAAAGTAACGTTCAAAGTTGCTTAAATTCTATTAAAGATTATAAGTCTGATATCATAGGACAGGTTGTAAAGGGAAATAATAAAATCAAGATAAAATCTAAATTTTCTCATAAAATAATAACAATATAATGTCAAAATTAATGGTAATTAATCAAGATTAATATCAATTAGGGATTTTAGATTCTGAATAGCCTATTAGTAACTTTTATTAATTTGTAATTTAATATTCTAATTATGATCAATCAGAAGATTGCTAAAATTCTTTATGAGATTTCCATTTTATTAGATATGGATGATATTCAATTTAAGCCTAGAGCATATGAAAAAGCTTCTTTAACAATTCAGGATCTGAATGAAGACCTTGAAGTGATTTACAAAAAGGGTGGTATCAAAGCTATAAAAGAAATTCCAAGTATTGGCGAAGGTATTTCAAGAAAAATTGAAGAATTTATCAAAAATGGAAAAATAAAAGAATATGAAGAACTAAAGGAAAAATTTCCGGTTGATATTGATGAATTAAAAAGAGTTGAAGGTTTAGGTCCAAAAGGTATTAAGTTTCTTTACAAAAAATTAAAGATTAAAAATATAGAAGAATTAGAAAGAGCAGCAAAAGAAAATAAACTCAGAAATTTTGAGGGTTGGGGACAAAAAAAAGAAGATAATATCTTAAAAGGAATTGAATTTATTAAGAAAGGTACTGGTAGATTTCCATTAGGTCAAGTTTTTCCTTTAATTAACGAAATCAGAGATAGAATTGGATCATTAAAAGAAGTAAAAAAAGTAATTATTGCTGGTTCTGTTAGAAGATGGAAGGAAACAATTGGAGATGTAGATATTTTAGTTATAAGTGATAATCCAAAACCCATTATGGAGTTCTTTACAAAGATGCCGGAAGTTGGGAAAATTTATGGAAAGGGCGAAACTAAAAGTACTGTAAAATTAATGAATGGCATGGACATTGATATAAGAGTTGTTGAAGAGAAGAGTTATGGGGCTGCTTTGAATTACTTTACAGGAAGTAAAGAACATAATGTTGCATTAAGACAAATTGCCAAAGATAAAGGATTGAAGTTAAGTGAATATGGCTTATTTAAAGGGAATAAGTTTATTGCTGGAAGAACAGAAGAAGAATTGTATAAAACCTTAGGGTTAAGATATATTGAACCGGAGTTAAGAGAAAGCCATGGGGATGAGATTAAAGCAGCAAAAGAAAATAAATTACCTCGGTTAATAAATTATGATGAATTAAAGGGAGATTTACAGGTACAAACTAATTGGACTGATGGTAGTAATTCTATTAAGGAGATGGCTTTAGAAGCAAAAAAATATGGCTTGCAATATATTGTTATTACAGATCACACTAAAACATTAGCAATGACTGGAGGTCTTAAAGAAAAAGATCTAATACAACAAGGAAAAGAAATTGCAAGAATTAATAAGGAATTAAATGGAATCAGGATTTTTAAGGGTGCAGAAGTTAATATTCTTAAAGATGGAAGCCTAGATATTAATGATGAGACCTTAGAACAATTGGATGTAGTTGGAATAGCGGTTCATTCTAATTTCAATATGAGCAAAGAAGATATGACAAATAGAATTATTAAAGCAATGAAAAATAAACATGCTGATATTTTATTTCACCCAACTGGCAGAATTATTCATAAAAGAGAACCTTTTCAAGTTGATATGGATAAAATAATTAAAATGGCAATTGAAACTAATACAATATTAGAAATTGATGCTTATCCTGATAGGTTAGATCTAAATGATGAATATATTAAAAAGGCAATTAAAATGGGAGCAAAATTAAGCATTGATAGTGATGCTCATAATATAAAACATTTTGATTTCCTAAAATTCGGAATCGCACAAGCGAGAAGAGGATGGGCCGCTAAGAATGACATTATCAATACAATGGGGTTAAAGGAATTTGAAGGGTATATTAACCAAAAAAGGCAAAGATAGGTTTTTAATATTTTTCTGATTTAATTGGCAGAACTCTCGGAGGTTGAAAAATGGGAAATGTAAAGAAAGATATTTTTTTAGGTCTATCAAGTCTACTATTAATAAATCTAAACACTAATTGTGTTCCAAAACATATTTTGGTTGAAAGAAAAACTGCTGAAGAGGTTCAAGAGGCTAATATAGACCCATTATATCCAAGGTTAATATTGGACATGTCAGATAGCGCTAGGTCAGAATTTTTGAATGATAACGAAGTTGTAGGGGCTTATCATGGAATTGATTTTTTTGGATTAAATAGTATTACTGGTAGAGACCATTATAGATTGCTTGAGCGAAAGGCTTATTTTTACATTGCAAAATATCCGCTTGCGGATACTCTGAGAACCAGTAATTTCAAAGTCTCTGGACAGAAAGAAACAATAGAAGTTAAAGTTCAAGAATTAAAATAATTATTCCAATATATACTTTGTAATGTAAATATGTATTTATAGTGACCATTATATAATGGTTACAATGACTAATAGATTTTTTAAATATTCAATTCCAATTCTATTAAGTATTAACTTAGCATGTGGTTCCAAACCCACTAAGCCAGATGAACCAGAACCTCAAGAAGAAATAACTACTGTAAATGTTGATAATGACATTGGAGCCAGAATTGAAACTAGAAATTTTATTGTTAATATTCCTGCAAATTCCTTAGAAGATGATGCTGAAGTTGAAATTAGAAGTAGTGGTGAAAATATAAGTGTAGCAAGTAATGTAAGCAATAAAACAGCTTTACTAGGTTTAAGAACTACTGCATCTATTGAAGACAGCCTTTATTTAGAATTCAAACCAAAAAATGAAAGATTTAGTAATTCTGACATAGTAATTTCTAGAAGTGAAGGTAGATTTCAAATTCATGATTTTACGATTGATAGTACTTTAGTAATTCCTTATATGCCTAATAATGAACAAAGAAAGAATTTGTCAAATGTTGATTTTTGGGTTAATAATGTTAATGAACCAAGTCCAACTCTTGAAATATATGGGGATCCTTCATCTGGGGCTAGGTATGCTTTAATTCTTCATGGACTAGGTAGCAATTCAAGAACATTTAATGATCCAAATGATCCGCAACCTACATTATTTAACTTTTTATTTAATAAATATCATGGAAATATTGCTAGTTTTACTTATCCTACTAGTGATTTACCAGAAAATAATGCAAGAGCCTTAGAGGATTTATTAAATAATAATCAACTTGATAATATTGATTCTTATGGACATTCAATGGGAGGGGTAGTTGGAAGATTAGCAATTAGAATGAATCCAGAAAGATATAATGATTTTTATCAATTCGGAGCTCCAAATAATGGTGTATATTCTATTGATTTAATAAATAATGTTGTTGAGTATTTAATAAACAATGAAAATCCAGAAAATCTTCAAATTTTTAATCCATATACCTCACTAGGTGCACAATCTTTGGTTAGAGGTTCTGATTTGTTTTCAAGATTAAATACCCCTTTGATTACAACAAGATTTGTTAGATACTACATAATTTTAGGTAATTACAATGGAATCTTTAGTGCGCTTATACCTGGAGATGATGATAATTTGGTTGGAGACGAGAGCAGTAATCCTTTACATAATAATTTTCCAGAATTTGAAAGAACATTAAGTACTATTACTAATATATACAATGGAGTAAATCATTGGCAATTAATAGAAAATAGAAATAATATATTTAATGATATTAATGCCCATATTGAATCAACTGATGGTTTTTTAGTTAATTCTTGGAACTTTGGGTTTAATTTTAATGGAATCGCTTTTCGTGAAAATTTAGTTGAATTATTAGCCTATAATGGAATACTTTTTTCTGATGTTGATTTAAATGGAGAATTGCCTCCCCATAGACCAATCCAGGTTTTTAATCACCATAGAGCACTATCATATGATGGCCAAAATTTATGGGTTGCTGCATGTGGTTCGAGAGGGCTAGATTATTTGGTAAAACTAAATCATGAAACTTTATTGACAGTTGATTCTGGGATTGCTCCAGATTCTGAAGATATAAGTAATGGTAGATGTACTCAAATTAAAGGAATTGCATTTAAGGACAATGAGCTTTGGTGCGTTTCTGACCATACTGATAGGCTTTATAAGTTAAACAAAAATGATTTCAGCGAAATTGGAAGGTTAGACTTAGATATTAATTTTGTAGGACCATTAGCGCTTTCCCCTAATTATGCTTATGTAATGGATGACCATAACGAACCTCAGAAGGATAAAATTATTAGGCTGGATATGAACAATGGTAGGCATATTAAAGAATTTGATTCACCATCAAGTACAATTGGTGGAATGACATATCAAAATGGTTATTTATATTTATGCGATATTTCTTTAGGATTAGTCTATCAAATCTCAATAAATGAATAAGTTTGATAAAATTTATATATTAAAAGATATACTAAAAACTATGTTTCTCAAGAACAAATTGAAGGCGCTCTTAAATACTATTGAACTATTGATGGATCAAAATAAATTTGATGATGCGTTAAGTTTCTATAGGAGAATTAATAATATTTTTAGAAATATGAAATTAGAAGACCAAGATGAATTCGCTGATAGGGTTAATTCTTATAATCATGATATCCTTGCTTATTATAAAATCAAGGAAGCAATGATATTATTTGATCAGCAAGCAGACATAGAATTAGTTAAAGAAAAATTAGAAGCAATTCATGGAAAATTAGAAAATATAAGCCATCAAGCGCTACATGAATATGTCCAAAAGAATTTTTTAAGACTGTCTGAAGCTTATAATGCTTTAAAGCATAAGGATATTTTTGGTAAAAGGTTATTAGAAATTTATTATTTTATTGAATTAGGAATGGTTGAAACTGCTATAGATAAATATTATGAACTAATTCCGATACATAATATTCTTAGTAGATATGCCACTTATGCACAAAGAACTGAGATGTTCAAGTTGCTAAATAGAGCCTACTCAGATATTCAAAAAAGAATTGAACTAGAGAGGTTACATGAGGGTAAATTAAAGGGTAAAATAGTCAAAGGCGATGAAAAAATATCAAAACCTATTCAAATCATAAAAAAGGCTAAACCCGAAAGGATTGTAATACCGAAAAAAAATAAAATTATCAGGGAAGTTGAAGTAAGTAATAATCCATTTAAAAATGCTAGGGATCTCATAAACCAAGGTAATTTAGATGAGGCTGAGAATCTATTGTCTCGGATAAAATAGATTAGATATAAAGCAAAATGTTTAAAAGTTTATTTATATTCCAAAGTATATGTTTAAATTCTTAAAAGAGAAACTCAAAAGTGCAGTTAATCGAATATCAAAAAAAATCGAGGATAAACAGACACCTATTGAAGGTTCTGGCGTTGAAACTGAAAAGAAAGGACAAACAAAACAAATTGAAGTTAGAAAATATGAAAAACCTACAGACAAGTTTGAGGATCATAATGTTCAGGTACTTGAACAAAAACAAGAAGTAAAAGAAGAGGTCATAAAATCGAGCAAAAATATTTTCTCAAAAATAAAGCAGAAAGTAACTTCTAAGGTCTTAAGCCAGGAAGAATTTGAGAATCTATTTTGGGATTTAGAGCTTGTACTGATGGAAAATAATGTTGCTGTAGAGGTCATAGAAAAAATAAAAGAGGACTTAAAAAAGCAGCTAACCCAAAATACTATAGAAAGAGGTAAGGTGCAGGAAATTATCCAATTAAATCTTAAAAAAAGCATTGAAAAATTGTTCAAGCAAACTAAATATGATTTAGCTACAACCATTAAAAATTCTAAACATAAACCATTTGTAATTGTGTTCTTTGGCATTAATGGAGCTGGAAAAACAACAACAATCTCTAAATTAGCATCAAAATTAAAAAATAATAATATAAGCAGTATAATGGTGGCTGCAGATACGTGGAGAAGTGCAGCAATTGAGCAACTTGAAGCCCAGGGAAATAAGATCGGGATTAAAGTAATAAAACACCAATATGGGAGCGATCCAACTGCAGTAGCTTATGACGGTGTAGCCTTTGCTAAAGCACATAACATAGCCTGTGTTTTAATAGATACTGCTGGAAGGCAACACAACAATTTAAATTTAACTCAGCAAATGGAAAAAATTGTGAGGGTAATCAAACCTAATTTAAAAGTCTTTGTTGGAGAGAGTACTACTGGAAATGATTGCATTGAACAAGCTAAAAAATTTGATGAAGTTGTGGGCATAGATGCTATAATTTTAAGTAAAGCGGATATTGATGAAAGAGGTGGAGCTGCAATTTCTATTAGTTATGTAATTGATAAACCAATCATTTATTTAGGGATGGGACAAAAAGTAGAAGACCTAAAAGAATTTAAAAAAGAGGAAATAATAAATAGTTTGGGATTGTAATTTTAAACTAAATAAATGCTTATTAATTCTTTATAACTTTAATATTCTATGAAGAAAATATTATTAATTTTTATCTTTGCATTAATAATAAGTTCTTGTAATATACAAAAAGAAGTTTCAAAAGAGGAAATTACTGGGAAAATTGTCATAGAACCTAAAGAAGAAGTTAAAGTCGTAAAAAATGATACTAAATCAGTTGAGAATAATACTAAAGTTGAAGATAATGAAATTTTAGTTTTGGAAGAATATCAAGCAAGAAAAAATATTTTTTCTACTGAAAACAAAATTGCAGAAATTCAAGAACTATTAATTGATTTAGAAGATAAAAATAGAATTAACAAAGATAAGATGATAGATGCACAAAAAAGACTTGATAAAATAAAAGATAGTTTTAATATTTCATATAATTATTATAATAATAAAGAATATTTAAAAGCTAAAGAAACTGCTATTCAAGTTAAGAAAGATGCAAAGGAAATTATAAGAACTTTAGACTAGAATTCATAAGCTTTATAAATTTGTTGTAAATTTGTTTATTATGGCTGAGGAAAAGGTCTATTATGGTTATATAGCATGGAGTTATAAGGCTTGTCCATCATTGGAATTTTTTAATGATAGAGCCGATTATCAAAGAAGACTCGACATACTTGAGTTAAGTAGTGGTCGCATTCTCAAAAATGAATGGTGTAATCAAGGATTAAGAAAATCTGAAATTGAGAAAATTTGTGAAGGGAAAATGGCCAGTGCAATAATGAATGAATGGTTTTAGAAAATTTATGTAATTGATTAAGTATAATCTTATTTAAATTAAGTTCTTTATTTTCAACAGTTTTAGACTTCTATTTCTTTTTCTTTTAAAGAGTTAATAATTAATGAATCAAATAATTCAATTAATCTTTTAACAAATGGGTTTTTATTATTTAGTTTAAATAATTTAGCATTACCAATTGTTCTTGTTTGTATGACTAAATTTAGCTTTTCAAAGTCATTCCAAATCCTAAACAAAGTTGTTCTTCCTATTCCAGAACCTTCAGCTATATCTGATAAAGAATAATCTAATTCTCTTCCCTCGATTAAAAACTCTAATACTTTTATTTTAGCAGTATTTCCAACAGCCTTTGTAAATATTGTTTCTTCCATATTATATTATTTCCTATTATTTTCTAATATAAACTTATATATAAATGTTTCTAAATTGGAACACTATATAACCATAATTAGAACATATATTTAAAAATTAAAGATAGATTACAAAATTATGCAAAAAGAAATTATTATGACAAGACTTCTTAGAAAATTAATTAATTTAAATATGTGGGGTGGCAAACATACTGAAAATAAAAATTTATTAAAGGCCTTGCCCAAACATTTAAGGGGAGAAAAAATTACTAATGAATCTATAAAAGAACTTTATAGACTGGAATTTATAATTTCTAAAAGTTCAACAGGAGAAATTCACATTTCTTTAAATCATAATAAGAAAAAAGAAATTGTGGAATTTTTAGAGAAATATTCTTCTATTATAAAATAAAAGATTATTCTTTAACTTTTAAGAATATTACAAATGAAGCTAAAAAGAATAAAGCTATAGGTATCATTGCAATTCTTTGATTAAATAAAACTGAAAAGATCCCAAATATTAACGGGCCTGTAGTAGCGGACACTTTATTGGCAAATCCATTAAAACCAAAGAACTCTGTTTTTTTATTTTCAGGTATGATTTTACTTAACCAAGCTCTAGCTATACTTTGACTAGAGCCGACAACTAAAGCAGTTAGGAAAGCAATTACGTAAAACATTTGTTTTGAATTTGCAGTGGCTAATAGAATAACAATTATAATCCATAAACATAATGTTGTTAATAGCATTTTCTTTGAGCTTATTTTGTCACTTATAATGCCAAAAATAAGAGTCGTAGGAAATGCAATAAGCTGTATAATTAAAAATATAACCGCAATCTCAGAAACTGTTAATTGAAGTGTTGTTCTTGCATATATTGGTATAAATGCAAATAGAGTTACTAAAGCATCACTCATTAAATAAAATGCAATTAAAAATAGACCAATATTTTTATGTGTTTTTACCTCTTCTAAAGTATTTTTTACTCTAGAAAAACCTATTTTCACTAAATCACTAAATTTATTTTTTATATTGGATTTATTTTCTTTTATAAAAATAAAAATTGGAATTGAGAATACAAAGAAAAATAATGCAGTTAATGGGAAAGTAAGCTTATAAAAATTTAAATTTTGCTCAAACCCATTTATATAAAATGGCCTTAGAAGCAGCATAGCTGCAATTCCACCTAAATATCCAAAACCCCATCCGAATCCAGATATTTTTCCTGCATTTTCTTTTGTAGAAATATTAATTAAAAAAGAATCGTAAAGTGTTTGAGCAATTTCAAAACACATACTAGTTATTATGAATAAAATAGAAGAAAATAATAGTAAACCTGAACCTGTAAAGTATAATAGTGCTGTCCCTACTGCAGCTAAAACTGCAAATGTGATAAATCTAATTTTCTTTCTTGAGTCATAGTCTGCAATTGCTCCAATTATAGGAGATAATAATCCCGCTAATAAAACTGAAATACTTACGTTTAAACCCCACCAAAAATCACCATTACTTCCCGCTATTACTTCTTTAAAAAATATTGGATAAACAAAACTTAGTATTAATAAAGCAAATGAAGAATTTGCAAAATCATAAAACGCCCAAGCAATAACTTCTTTTCTTTTAAGATCCTTAAAAATACCCATAAATTTAGAAATATAAAGGTTTTTAAATTACTTTGTTTTTGAGGTAATCATGGTTTTAGAAGGCTTAAGTAATTCATTAAAGGAAACCTTAAAGAAGATAACTAGGGCTATTTTTGTAGATGAAACTCTGATTAATGAACTTGTTAAGGATATTCAGAAAGCCCTATTACGAAGTGATGTAAATGTTAAATTAGTATTAGACTTGACAAATAAAATTAAGAAAAGAGCAACAGAAGAAAAAGCGCCAAGTTCTATAAATCAAAAAGAGCATCTGGTTAAAATTGTATTTGAAGAACTTGTTAATTTCTTAGGAAGTGAACAGAAAGGGATAAATATATCTGAAAAAAAACCATTTCAAATTCTATTAGTGGGTTTATTTGGAAGTGGTAAATCTACAAGTGCAGGAAAGCTTGCAAAGTATTATAGTAAAAGAGGATACAAAGTAGGTATATTAGGACTAGATATTCATAGACCTGCTGCTATGGATCAAATTGAACAGATTGGAAATCAAATAAATATTTCTACGTTTATTGATAAAAAAGAAAAAAATGCTCTTAATATTTATAAGAGATTTAAAGTTGAGCTGAATAAATTTGATATTATTATAATTGATACTGCTGGTAGGGATGCATTAAGTGATGATCTTATTCAAGAAATTAATGATATTAATAAGGAAATTAAACCTGATGAAAGAATTCTAGTGATTAGTGCGGATATCGGGCAGACTGCTGAAGAGCAGGCAACCAAATTTCATGAGACATGTAATATTACTGGTATTTTAATCACTAAGATGGATGGCACTGCTCGAGCAGGAGGGGCTTTGAGCGCGTGTGCTGTTACACAAGCCCCTGTAAAGTTTATTGGTGTAGGCGAAAAAATTGAAGATTTAGAAGAATTTAATCCAGAAGGTTTTGTATCAAGATTATTAGGGATGGGTGATCTCAAAGCTTTATTAGAAAAAACTAGAGAAGCTATTGACGAAGAACAAGCAGATAAATTAGGGAAGAGGATGCTTGGCGGGGAATTTAATTTTGTTGATTTATATCAGCAGATGGAAGCCATGAAAAAAATGGGCCCACTGAATAAGATTGTTGAATTAATCCCGGGAATGGGAAATATGAATATACCTAAAGAAATGTTAAATGTCCAAGAAGAAAAATTAAAAAAGTGGAAATTTATAATGGATTCTTGCACTAAGAAAGAATTAGAAGATCCTGAAATAATTTCCAGAACTAGAATAGATAGAATTGCTCTTGGAAGTGGAACAACTGCAAGAGAAGTTAGAGAATTATTAAAGCAGTATAAACAAAGTAAGAAAATGATGAAGATGTTTAAAGGAAGTTCTAAAGATACTGATTTAAATAAATTGATGAAGAAGTTTAAAGGCAAAGGAATTAGGATGGCATATTAATTGAGAATTTTGTTATTTAATATTAGAGATAAAATTACCTGATAATCGCCCAAACCATGTCATCAAGATATTCTCCATTTTTGCATTTGTTTTTTCTTAATATCCCTTCAAGTTTGAAACCTGCCTTTACATTTAATCTTGCAACAGTTCTATTGAATGTCCTCGTCCACGCTTCAAGTCTTTTTAACTTATATTTCTTAAAGGCATAATCAATAACTTTCTTAACAATTTTTGTCATAATATCTTTACCTCTATATTCTGGATGAAGACAAAAGTCAATTTTTGCTTTATGCTCAAAGAAGGGGGTATTTAATTGATTAATCGAAATCCATCCAGCACATTTTCCATTTAATTCAATAGTAAACCTTTCTGATGTGGGTTTCTCTTTTTCATATTGTGAAATCTCATTTTTTATATCTTCTTCTACTTCTTTGACACTTTTAGGAGTTGTCATAAAATTCCGTCTAGCTTCCTTGTCTTGTTCTGCTTCAAAAAAGACCCTTGCATCTGAAAGTTTTACATGTCGAAGTTTAAAATCTTTAGTCTTAATTACTGTCATAATAATAAACTAAAAATAATGTTTATAATAATTTCTATCTGCTGTTAATCCTGTTTTATAATTTGAGGTGATATTTACTTTGCGGTTTAGTTTCACATTAACTTTATATAGATTGGATATGAATTATTTAATATGAAGATTAAAACTTTTAATGGTAATTTTTTTGAACTTGGAAAGCAACAAGGTCAAATATATTATAGAAATGGTATGGTCTTTAATAATGCAAAAATTGACAAAGTGCTTAATCAAAATCAATTAAGAACTTATAAGAGGTTTTATCCAGAATTACTTGAAGAACTTGAAGGGATGGCCCAAGGAGGTAATTTTGATAAAGAAAGGTTAATATATAATTCTATTTGTGGGGAAATTCTTTGGTTTAAAAGAAAACTGAGATTAAATAAAGCTTGCACAATATTTGGGGTAAAAAATAAAAATGGGATATTTATAGGTAGGAACTATGATTGGATCCCAAAGGCAGAAAATTTTGTTGAAGCTTACAAATTTGCAAATCCCCAAAGAAACTCCTTTATCGCCATATCAGATATGGGAATTGGTAGTGAAGCTGGCGCCAAGCCACAATTTGCTTTCTATAATGTTGATGACGCGATTAATGACAAAGGCTTATTTATTGGCCTAACATTTGCTTATAATAATAAATGGACATATGGTTTGTCTTGCATACATATGACTAAGCTTATAGCTGAAACTTGTTCAACAACCCATGAAGCAATAAAAGTTTTTAAAAAGGTTCCATTATGTTGCCCAAAAAATTTCTTTATCGCTGATAAGGATGGGGAGATGGCAGTTATTGAACATACTTCAAAAAAATTTAAAGTTGTTTATCCAAATAGGGATGTTTTAATTCTGACAAATCATTATACGGATCTTGAGCTAGCAAAGGAAGACTTGGTTTTAGATGAAATACCTACTCATAGTACTTTTCTTAGATATTATGAAACTCTACAAAAAATAAATAAAAGAAAAAGTAATTTTAAATTGGATGATACAATTAAAATTCTGGGAAATGTAAAATCATTTGTTTGCCAGAATAATCCAAAGATAAAGACTTTATGGTCACTTGCACTAGATTTAAAGAAAAAAGAATATAAATTATATCTAAATTTATTAGGAAAACGAAAGGAAGTATCTTTGATAATTTAATTAAACCTTGGAGGTTAAAATGCAATTAATAAATTTACAAAAAGAAATTTACCAAAATAAAGTAAATAGGAATTTTAATACTACTGATGTTGGCAAGGAAATAATATTAATGACAGAAGAATTAGGAGAATTAGCAAAAGCCTATAAGAAAAGTGATAAGAAAGATGCAAAAAATATTAATAATAAGGAAGATATTATAGATGCTGTTGGTGATATAATGGTGTATTGTTTAGGTCTTTGTGAAATGCTCGATGTAAATAGTGAAGAAGTTTTGAAAAATATAGTAGAAAATACTAAAGATAGAATTCATAGTGGGCAGATATAAAAAATGAAAATTCTGAAGCAAGGAGCAGAAGCAATAATTTATTTAGAAAATAATGAAATAATTAAGCATAGAATTAAGAAAAATTATAGAATTAATGAAATTGATATTAAAAAAAGAAAATATCCTACAAGAATTGAAGCAAAATTACTTCAAAAAGCTATAAGCTTAGGTGTTAATGTTCCATCTGTAAATAAAGTTGATGAAAAGGATTTTAAGTTAGTTTTAGAATATATTAATGGAAAAATTGTTAGAGATTATGTTGATAATTTGAATGAGCAAGATATTAAAAAAATATTTAATGAAATTGGAAATGAAATTGCAAAATTACATGATGGAAATATAATTCATGGTGACTTAACAACTGCTAATTTTATTCTAAGGGATAACAAAATATTCATAATTGATTTTGGTTTAGGATTTACTAGTGAAAAAGTTGAAAACAAGGCAGTAGATTTACGAGTACTAAAGCAAGCTCTAGAAAGTAAGCATTCTAAAATTTCAGAATTAGCTTTCAATGAAGTTTTAATTGGTTACAGCAAGTCTAAAACCTATGAAATGGTTGTTGAGAGACTAGGAATAGTTTCTTTAAGAGGCAGATACAAAAGAAAAAAGAAATAATTACTTTTTATTATAGAATTTGTAGATTAAAAATCCAACTAACAGAGCTCCAATTTCAACTAGCCAAACTTTTAATTCAAAATAGAAGAACATAATTACACATGTAATTGCTCCTAAAACTGCTAATATTGGGAAATTTCCAATGCTTGGACTTTTAAATGTTCTTTTATATTTTGTTTTAGAGTATCTTAACTTTAGTAATGACATATTAACAAAGAAATATGCAATAAATATTCCTAGATCTGTTAAAGAAGCCACAAATCCTAAATTACCAAAAGAAGCTGCTATAATAGTAGTTAGGGCAACTAAAATAACTCCTATATAAGGAGTTCCAGTTCTTCCAATTTTTGCAAAGGATTTAGGAAGGGTTTTTTGTTTCGACATCCCATATAAAACTCTTGAACCAACAATAAGTAAGATTAATACTGTATTAGAAGTGGCAAACAGTGCAATGATGCTCATAAGGACACCTGCCTGAGGAATTTTCATTGAAACAACTTCTGTTAATGGAGCCTTGGAAGAAGCTAATTTCTCCCAGCCTACAACCCCAATAGCGATTGTTGAAACCAGAATGTATAAGACAGTTGATATTATAAGGGAATACACTAGGGCTTTAGGAACTACTTTCTTTGCATTTTTCACTTCTTCTGAAACATTTACAATGTCTTCAAAACCAATGTATGCAAAAAATATTAATGCAACTGTTGTTATAATTGCGGGGATCCCACCAGGAGGCATTTCAAAGAAATTTACATCAATATCATTAAAGAAAAATATTCCAATAACTACTACTAGTAATAATCCAGATACCTCAATTAAAGAAGCAATATTGTTGAATTTTGCTGAGCTCTTAATTCCTATGTAATTGATTAAAGATAAAATTATAATTAAGCCAATCGCAATTAATTTTATTCCACCCCCAAAAATATGAGAGAAGTATCCGGCAAATCCAAGGGACACTGTGGCTGCAGCAATTATACTGGCTATAACTAGAATCCAACCTACAATAAAACTTAATGTTTCTTTGTTAAATGCTTTTTTTGTGTAATTATATTCTGCTGCCTCTTTTGGAAACATGCCTGATAACTCGGCATAACTTAATCCAGAAAATATTGCTAGGAATGCAGCTAAAATAAATGAGAACCAAAGCATATTCCCAGCAATTCCTGCACCAACACCGATTAAAGCATATATACCTGCACCTAGGATTATACCAACTCCGTATAGAGTCATACTAAACAAATTCAACTCTTTTTTTAATTTAAAATGTCCAGTCTTGTTTTTCACGCTAAGAATTTTTGAAATTACTATTTATAAAGTTTTTTAATTATTGTGATGAAAGAAAACTTTTGTTTTTATATCAAACTCATTTGCAAGTTTAATAATTTGATTTTCAACATCAATCCAGTATTCGTTATTTGCAAAAAATATGCCCTCATATTTCTTTGACAATTCAGGATATTTTGTTTTAATAGTTTTAGAAATTTCTTGCCAGGTTCCGGCTTTATGGTTCAAATTTTCACAAAATATAAAATCTGTTTTTAGTTCCTTAAACTTTTTAAACATTGCAGTTAGGTCTGTAAGAAAAGGAAAAATTGGTCCGATGAAAGCATATGTTTGTATTCCATTTTCCTTTAATCTCTTCATAGCCTCTAATCTTTTTTGTGGAGGAGTGGCAACTGGCTCAAAATCTTTTCTATGTCTATTATCAAAGCTCAGAAAAGAAAATCCAACATTACAGTTTTTAAATTGTGTCAGGATATCCAAATCTCTAGTTACTAAGTCAGATTTTGTTAAAATACTTATCGGAAATTGATATTTTAGCAATATTTTTAGAATTTCTCTAGTAAGTTCATATTTTATTTCAATAGGATGATAAGCATCAGTGACACTACTCAATAAAACTACACCTTTCTTTGCAGTTTTAATCTCTTTTTCTAGAACTTTTACTGAATTAATTTTAACATCTACAAACCTACCCCATGGTTCTTTGTGATTTGTAAATCTCTTCATGAAAACAGCATAGCAATAAACACATGAATGCATACATCCAATATAAGGATTAATAACGTAATCTGTCTCAGGGAGTTTACTTTTTGTTAGAATTGATTTTACTTCTATTTCCCGTAATTGGAATTTTTGCATTCTTATAATAAGTCTTTGATTTTTATTAGGATTTCTTTTCTATTAGGTATTAGAAAATAATATAAATGTAATAGTTATATCAACTTTGTGATTAATAAACAAGAGTTCAAAGAGATAGGAAAAGAGTTAAAGAAATTTGAAGAAGAAAGAGAAGATTCAATTCAAAAATCCAGAGAAATTATTACTATATCTAAACAGATTATTTATTCAATTCATAGAAATGATATTTCCAAAGCTGAAAAACTTTCTCAAGAAATAAAAAAGAAAATGTCTAATCTATCAAGCAATTCATATGACACTGCAATGGTTACTGTAGCGCAGCAAGAATTTGTAGAAGCAGTTACCTTCTTGGACTTTGTTAAGAAAAAAGTCATCCCGACAAGAAAAGAACTAAAAATAGAAACTGAACCATATTTACTTGGATTATGTGATCTTACTGGTGAATTAGTAAGAATGGCAGTAAATTGTGCTATTAGAAAACAAATTGATGAGGTAATGAAAATAAGGGAATTAATAGATGAAATTTATGGAGAAATGTTATTATTTGATTTTAGAAATGGTGAGATGCGAAAAAAATATGATTCCATAAAATGGAATCTGAAAAAAGTTGAAGATATAATCCTTGAAATAAGCATGTACAACGGAAAAAATCTTAAGCAGTGGGTTTAGTTATATTTACTTTTTCTACTAGAATGTGAGGCAATATGCAGGGAATTTCAGCCTCCCAGCTTCTAATTTGCTTTGAATCCGTTGCAGTATATTTAATATTTGATAAAATATTTGGCATCAGGTCACTAATTCTTATACCTTTGATTGATCCTGATATAGTCCCATTTTTAATGATAAAAATACCATCTCTTGGAATAGTAGAAAATTCTCCTGTTTCTTGATTTTGAAATCTAGTGTACCATATATTTGTAACATATAATCCATTTTTTACTTCATTAAAAAGCTTATCTTTAGATAAGGGGTTGGTAGAATCAAGAATTAAATTCCAAGGTTGAGGTGCAATGATTCCAGAGTTGGCAGTTGTTTCTGTATTAGCTTTTTTTGCAGTTGATGTATTATGTAAATATGTTTTTAAAATCCCTTTATCTATAAGAATATTATCCTTAGTTGGGACACCTTCAGTATCGAAATTACTTGATCCTATGCAATTAGGAATAGTTGCATCATCCCTCAATATTAAATTGCTTTGACTTACTTTCTTATTTAATTTATTTATTAAGAATGATAAACGGGCATCTACATTAAAATAAGATGTTGCATCCCCAATTCTATTTAGTAAGGGCGCAAATGCAAGCGGGCTGAAAATTATATCATAAGTTCCTTCTTTTCCTTGTTTTGGATTTTTTGATTTAATTGCAATTTCTGCAGATTCTTCACAACTTTTTTCAATATATATATTTTTCAAGGTCCTTGAGCTATTAGTTATGTGCCCACTTGCCTCTTTATCATACATAGATCTAACTGAAAAATGAACCTGCGATAATTTTTCTTCGGCTTCAACATTATTTGAAGTCAAGAGTAAATGTTGGGATTCTGCTGTTTCTAAGATACCTGAATTTCTTTTTGCTCCAATTTCAAGAGCTTTGTTTATTCCGGATTCTAATTTATCGCTAAAGTCAAATTCAAGGATTTTTTTATCATATAAATCAGATATTTTTTTATATTTGAAGGGACCTTCTGCTATTCCCATATAATCTCCATTTGGGTGCATCAGTTCTAAATTTTTACTAATAAGATTCAAGGATTTTTTTATGCTTGCTTCGCTAAAATCTAAAATTGTTGTGGCAAGGACTTTCTTATTTTTTGCAACGAAAATTGTTATTGAATTGTTAACCCAATTTTGGATTGTACTGACTTTATTATTGGAGAATTTTATTTGATTTGAGTCAGTATACCTAGAGATTACAATAGTATCATCAGCTTGATTCTTCAGTTGCTTCAAAATTTTTATTGGAATTTTCTCTTCTATCATTTTAACCTAATCTTATCTTTCTTATCCGCATGGAAGGGCCACCGAACCAAACAGGACATGCTTGCATAGGTTCTCCTTTTCCGCAGCTTCCAGCATGATATTCCATATTGTTTGCTGCCGCATCTACTGAACTCCATAACTTTGGTGTTGTAATTTCTATTATTGGTTTTATAACCGGATTAGTGATTTTACCATGTTCTATCAAAAAAGCATCAGCCCCTACATATTTCTGATTAAATCTTTTATCATCTATATTCCATTCCATGAAATTTTTGATATAAACTCCTTTTTTGATATCTTCAAATAATTCTTCTTCTTTATAATCACCTTTTTCAAGAATGGTATTTCCCATTCTAATTAATGGTTCTTTATCAAAATCTGTTGCCCTTGCACTGCCATTACTTTTAATATTGAAATTAAAAGCTGTTTCTCTGTTTTGCAAGAATTCATTGATTAATCCATTTTTTATGAGAATTCTTTTTCTAGCTTTGACTCCTTCGTCATCATATTTATAGAATCCAAAGCTGTTTTCAATTGTTGGATCATCTGTAACAGTAACTGCATCGCTTCCAATTCTTGTGTTTAACAATTCTTTTGTTACAAAACTTTCTCCCGCTTGAGCTGCCTCTCTTCCTAAGATACGGTCGGCTTCATATGGATGCCCAACGCTTTCATGACACATAATACCTACGACTTGTGGGGCTACAACTAGATCTACTTCCCCTTTTGGAGGAGAAACACCTTTTTTTAGATTTAAAGACATAGTTTTAACTTCTTCAACAAGTATATTTGGGATATCCCAATTCTTTACTATTTCAAAGCCTCCTGAAGCACCCCAAGGCCAATATCTTTGCATTATTTCATTATTTTCTATTATTCCAATTTGGTACCAAAATGAAATTTTGGGGATAATACTTTTTATTTTTGTTCCTTCTGTATTTTCAAAATACTGAGTTGTTACTGAATCTCCCAGGGCAATATAACTACCTGAAATCTTGACATTTTGAGATCGCATTTCTTTTTCTGCATCTAAGAGAAGCTTGGTTTTTTCAGAAAAGTCAACATTTGCAATTTTTATTTTCTGTTTAACTTCATAATTTTCTATATAGGTTTTATCAGAAGCTAAGCTAATTTTTTCATTGATTTTTTTATTAGTATTAATTTTTCTTACACTTCTATCAAGTAATTCTTTAATCTTATTTTTATCCAGCTGATTAATTGATAAAAATCCTATGGCATTATTCAATAAATATCTTATTCCAATTCCTTCATTTTCTTCGAATGTACCTATTTGTGGAATTTGATTTTTAATAATAATACCATTATTAGTAGAATGAACATATCTGACTTCTGCATATTGAACATTACTTTTTTCTAATTGTTTAAGAGCAAATCTAACTATATCATCCATCGGGCTTTCTAAGTAATTATGTATTTTAAATAGTTTTCGAAAATATTTCATCAATTTATATAATGTTTTCTGAGCAATTCCATAACCTTTTTGCCATTGGCTTTGCCTTTTATTTTATCCATGATTATACCCATTAAAGCATTTATTGATGAATTTTTATTTTGTTTAATTATCTCAATTATCATTTTTTCTAATTCTATATCATCCATAACCTTATAATTACTTAAATCTATTTTATTGCCTTCAATTTTATCTTTTAAGTATTGACTAATTAAACTTTGATATATTTTCTTAGAATTTACCAATGAAAATAATTCTTTCAAGTCTTCATCATTCAGCTTGGAAATTTCTAAATTGTATCTTGATTTTAAATCGCTTAATGTTAAAGTCATTGTTTTTGCAATCAGAGAAGGATCAAGATTTCTAAATTTATTAGCAAAATTTTCAAAAAGCGATGGATTCTCCTTAACAATTAAAGAAGAAATTTCAGGACTTAATTTATACTGACTTTCAAACCTCAAGATTTTTTCTGTTATAATTTCTGGTAGGATTAATGATTTAATTCTTTGTTTGGAAATCAGAAAAATTGGAACATCTGTTTCTGGATACATTCTCGATGCTCCTGGAAGAGGTCTTAAAAATTCAGTTGATCCATCTGGTTTTACATTTCTAACATGGCCCAGCAGATCCTTTTTTGTATTTATTGAATTTAGTTGTCTTTCCACTTCTTTTTTAATTACAATTTCAATTAATCTGATATCTTGAAATCCTTTTATTTCAACTCTCGGATGTCCTGTGATAGAAACATTAACATCTTGCCTAATACTACCTATCCCACGCATAACTTTATCTGTGCTTCTCAAAATCATGCCAATTTTCTCAGCTGTTTCTTTTGCATGTTTTTCATCAAGAATATCTGTATAAGTTTGTATTTCTACTAAAGGAATTCCTAATCTGTCTAACCTCCAAGTCCTGTTATCAATAGATTCTCTTACATTCTTTGCTGATTCCTCTTCTAGGTAAATTGATTCTATTCTTACATCCCCTCTAGAAGTTTCAATAAAGCCATTTCTTGCTACTAAGGCAGTTCTCTGGAATCCTGTTGTATTACTTCCATCAATTATTGTTTTTCTCATAAAATTAATATCTTCAACTATTTCACATTTCAAAAGTAAGGCAATCTCTAATGCAATGTTTAATGCATCCTCGTTTAATTTATGTGGAGGTTCGTCGTCAATTTCTACGAGGCAATTGGTATCTGTGTAGAATTCATAAATAAATTCTTGGGATTTTTCCATAGCATGTTTTGCTGCAATGTCTATATTTCCAGTTTCTCCTGCAACAGCTCTTAGTTTTCTTTTTATAGTAATATCTGGAGTATCATCTCTTAAAATTGAAGGGCAATTACAAAATAACTTATGTGATTGTAAACGTTGATGAACTTCGATACCACACTTAAACCCTAAGTCTTTATAATTCATATATTTTATTTTGTATTTATGTATTTAAATATTTTGCATTGACTAAGAATCAATATGGGCAAAAACACTTAATAGTTGTAATATTCTTCCCTTTGGATTTGCTCTGTGATCTTAAATTTGTTCCTCATTTCTTTTGGCTTGTAAAAAACTCCCGTTATGCCAAAGCCCGTATACATGAGTCCATGTTGATCTATAGGGAGATCAAAATGCGCTTCATATCTTCTTTCTTTTATCAATTTTGCTACTGATTTAATAAGTCCAATAGTTGATTCTGCGCTTCCACCCCACAATACTTGAATCTGATTTGGGTAAATCCAACCAAGTCTGTGTCTATGTCCAAATTCTGAGGTATATTGCTTAATTTTGCCTTTGTGTATATGGTGTTGATTGGTTTCCGAAGTTTTGGAAGAAGCAAGGTCACGAAATCTAAAGTCGCCACCATCCCCACCTCCTCTACCATAATGCTTCAAATCATTATCTGTTTTAGTGGGGTCATCCATTTTTATCTCAACTGGAAGATCCTCTTTAAGACCATCGCAAAAATCATCAAAAATATCTTCTGTAAAACGTTCTTTAGAAATGAATATATTAATAGCGTATCTTCTTTCAATGATAAGTTCTTCTCTCCTCCGAAAGTATGATGGTGAAATTGCATCTAAATAATAATCTAGAGGCATAGTACTGAAATTTACTATTGGCCCTCGACTGGGTAGTCCCTCCGGGTGATAACCAAATGAACCATCACCATAGGAAATGACTCTCTCTTTCGTATTACTTTCATCTCGTGGCAGTAGTCGGTCTCCGTGGTTAAATCCACAAATATCTATTCCTTGCATCTGTTCTGGAGTTAAGCCCCAGTGTTCATTTACGTATTCATCTAGTGTAACTATTTTTGCTTTTGTCATTCTTATTTACCTCTAAGTTATGGATTTTGTTTTTCTCTGAGAAGTTTATCGAGTTTTGCGAATCCCTCAATAGACTTCTTTACTCTTTCACTATAATATACAGCTATATCAATAGCAAGAGTAAATAGGTCACAATTTCCAGTGTATAATTCTGGAGCAAGAGCAAGAATATTATTAGGATTTAAATAACACTTACTTTCATCATGAGAGATACTTCTTTCTAATAGATTTATACCTACATTCCCAAACTCAGAATATTCTCTTCCCTCAATTTTAACAGAAAGTGTTTGTATCTCGGTTGGGTCGTTCAAAATCCATTCATCTATCGTTGCTAAGCAAGGTTCGAGAAGACCCCCCCTGCTCATATCAGTCCCATTAGTGTGAAAATAATATCTAAAATCATTACGCTGGCAGATTTGTTTTAACTTTTGTAAAAGATCTTCTCCTGCCCTAACAATCTCTCCTCTAAAAGATTCGAGATGCTTATTCTGGCTGTATTCGGAAAAAATTATTTTTCTTTTCATTTTTTTACCATTCTAGGACTTAAATGAATATCATCTATTTTCTTAATCAAAGCCAAGAGGTCCAACGTACCAGTTTTATTTGCTTCTAATATAACGTCTACTACCATACCTATTTCTAATTTAGTAGAAGTTGTCGCACAGTACAAAAGAGAACCAGATCGTGCACAGCTTTCATCATATTTTCTTACTATCCAATTGTATCGGTCACTTCCAAAGTGTGTAGCATCGAATCCACAGTGTGTTAAGTCTAGTAGTCCAAAGCTATACTTTCCATCTTTTCCAAATATGTAATATCGTTTCATTTTAGCAAAACCTCCAAATGTTTCCCTTTAGATACTAAATAGTTAGTCCTTGTCTATTTGTCTAAGTGTTTCCTGCATATATTCCATATATGGTTCAATATATGCATCACTAGTTAAGGTTCTTTCAAGATAACTTTTATCACTTGTAATTGTAGCTTTTTTCATTAGTTCGTACAACTCATTAGCCTTTTCAAGAGCACGCTTTCCTCTTACCGATTCTCGTCTCTGTACTAGAAGTGACCTGCTATCTCTGTATAATTCTAGTGTATGTAGAATTGTGGTTAATGCAGCTTGTAGAACATCAGGATCAGATTCTGAAACTTGATCTTCAAGGCATAGAGCAGCAACCTTGATTGCATTTGGATTTACACTTCTAAGCCAATACGCCACTGCCTGACTAGGTGTTTGTAAGTCTGGTTGGAATAGACCTTCAACTCTATAGGCAAGTCCTCCTTCAGGATGCTTGGCCTTGTAATCAGCGATAGCCAATTTCACGTCTTCTGCCTCAATATTCCCTTGCCCGCCCAGCAAATTCACTATATGACATAATGGCCTAAAGCTTGGTAAATCAATTTTAAGGCTCGGATGTAAACTAAGTCCCATTTTCATTTTTGCTTTTCCTCACTTTTATGTTCAAGTAAATATTTTGCTAATGTTTTTACTAGTCCAAATATTTCTGAAGAGTCTTCTTCATCTGCTAAAGCCCTTTCAACATATTGGGCTATAGTCTTTTCAGTATCAGGATCTATCCCACGTAAAGTTTCATAACATGCTATGTAAGCTTCGACTGGATCTGGTACTTCTGGGTTATGAGGCCAATATCCTTTTCTTTCACTAGGTGGGGCACAATAATCTAATGCGCTTTCTAATTCTGTAAGATCGCAATCTACTGCTCTTGATAATTTATATCCTAATTTATGACTTAATGTTAATTTTGCCATTTTTATTTACCTTCCTTCATGTTTCTTTCAAAACTCAAATTTTTGAACATGCCAGCCACATCCTCTCGTGACTCTATTGGAATGTGGAATAAGATTGTATATTCATAAAGGCTTCCAAAGAGTCCAGAAGACCCAGAAGGTCCATACCCACATTCTTTTAAATAGTCACGAAGTACATCTAGAGATCTAATTTTATCTATACGCTGCTCTAGGGTTTCTGCGCCAGAAAAAGATACGGTCAAATCAACACGGGCAGTCGCTCCCTTCTCTAATACTCTTGGTAGTTGGACACTAAGAGGATAACTCTTATGCTGCAACAAGTCATCTGCTGGAATATCCCAATAAAAGCAATCAGGTTTCAATGTTTCGTACAATTTTCTTATTTCTTCATATTCTGCCATTTTTATTTACCTCTAAATTATTACTTATTAGAGACGATATATTAAGTTTATAAAATTATGTCGTTCTATAATAGTACGAAAAAATTAAATACCTGTTTGATTTTCAGAAATATATGAATACAGAAGCACTCAGAAATATTGGATTAACAGAAAACGAAATTAAGATATATCTTGATTTGCTTAAGTCTGGAGCAAGTACAGCTTATGATATAGGAAAAAGAACAGATATTTATCGAGTTCATGTATATGATAAACTAGAGCAGTTAATGAATAAAGGACTTGTAACACATGTTTATATGGGATCGAAGAAATTTTTTCAAGCAACAAATCCTTCTAAAATCAAGCAATATTTAGAAGATAAAATGAGAGAATTGAAATCACAAGAAAATTCTGTCAATGCTATTTTACCAGAATTAGAGGCTATGACAAAACTTCCTAGGCAAGATACATTTGTTGAAGTTTTTAGAGGAAATGAAGGCCTAAAATACTTTTTAAAAGATATAATAAAAACAGGAAATGAAGTTTTAATCACAGGTATTGATGATCGCAAATATCAAGAAGCATTGCCTATTTTCATGAAGCAATATTTTAGAGATTTAAAAGCAAATAAAATTATAGAAAGAGTAATTACTACTAAACGTAAGGGAGTTTTCTTATTTGATAAAGCTTCAGCCCCAACAACAAGATACAGGTTTTTAGAGGCAACTGAATTTAATCCCACTAATACATTTGTTTATGGAGATAAAGTTGTTATAGTTACCTGGGGATCTCCTGTTACAGCTGTAATGATTAAAAATAAAAATATCGCTACAACTTACAAAGATCATTTTGAGCATTTATGGAAACTAGCTTCTAAAAGAAATCAATTAAAGTAATCTTTATATAATTTAACCTAATTTAGAAAAAATATTTGTTAACATAATTATTCTCGAATAGAAAGATTTAAATATAAAAAGTTACTTAGTTACTAAGTGTAAAATGGAATCTAAAACTATTAAAATAAATAAAGAGAATTATGAATGGCTATTGAAAAAAGCTGCTAATTTACAGAAGAAAAGCGGAAAGCCAATATCATTTGATGAGGCTTTAAACGAAATTAGAATATCAAAACCAAAAACTATGATAAGTGACTTAGCTGGAAGTTGGAAAATGAGTGATTCTGAATGGAAAGAAATTAAAGAAAAAACCAAAAAGGGATGGAGTAAATGGAAAATCTCATATGTTTAGATACAGATATTTTGGTTGATTTCTTAAGAAATAAACAAGAGATATCAAAATGGATAAAGGATAGAGAAAAAGATTCTGTTCTTGCATCTACAACAATTAATGTTTTTGAACTTTATTATGGTGCCTATTTATCAAATAATATTGAAAAAAATGTTGAGGCTGTTGATAAACTTACTGCTAGACTTAAAATCCTTAATCTTAATACAATTATAGTCAAAAAAGCAGGAAAAATTAAAGCTGATTTAGAAAAATCAGGAGAACAAATTGACTTTAGGGATATATTAATTGGAAGCACAGCAATGTTTGAAAATTTTAATATAAAAACTAATAATAAAAAAGATTTTTGTAAGATACAGGAACTTAAAGTTATTTGACATGAGAATTTTAGTTACTGGCGGAACTGGATTAGTTGGATTTAATTTAACTTCTTATTTATATAATGAAGGACATGATTTAGTTATTACTGGACATGATGCTGAAACAAAATTAATTAATTTTAGAGGGGTCTATTTACAGCCAAGTTTTATTGGTTTAGATTGGGGTAGAATCGGAAAAGTTGATGTTGTTTTTCATCAAGCGGCAATTAATGATACTACTTTTATGGACAGGAGAGAAATGTTCAGAGCTAATGTGATTTCAAGTGTTACATTATTTAATAATGTTATAAAAAATGGATGCAAGAGAATTGTCTATGCATCATCTACTGCAGTATATGGAAATGAACCTGCCCCATATGTTGAAGGAAAAACCAAACTTAATCCACTAAATCCTTATGCTGAATCTAAAGTTGTTCTTGAAGAATTAGTAAATGATCTTGCAGATAAATATTCAGATGTTGTTTTTGTTGGATTGAGATATTGTAACATATTTGGTCCTGGAGAAAGCCATAAGGGAAAAAGAGCAACAATGATATATCAATTAGCACAACAAATGCTTCATGGAGATCCTAAGATATTTTTTGATGGTGAACAAAAAAGAGATTATATTTATGTTAAAGATGTTGTTAAGGCAAATAAGTTTGCTTCTAATGCAAAAGAAAGCTGTATTGTTAATTGTGGCACTGGAAAAGCTATTAGTTTTAATGAAATTATTAAAATTTTAAATTCTACTTTAAAGTTAGATAGAAAACCTATTTATATTAAAAATCCATTTTCTGAAAGATATCAAAGTTACACTGAATGTGATATGAAATTAGCTAAAGAAAAAATTGATTTTACACCTAATTTTGATATTGTTAGTGGTATTGAAGATTATTATGAAAGTGGGTATCTTATAAAAAACTAGGAAAAATAATTCACTAAGTTTTTAAAGCTTAGATAGTTTGCACCGTTAATTTCTGCTCTTAATAATTTTCTTGTTTTCATATGTGCTTTTATTGAATATTTTAATTGTGCTATAAATAAAAGCAATAAATCCTAATGGCATTGTAACATAATATACAATTAAATTTGATTGAAAAACAATTTTCAAATTGTAAATCAAATAATAAGATGCGGATGCTACTATTGGAATTATTATTAATATTATATAATTAAAATAATTATTACTAGTTTTATTTGCAAATATATTATCTGATTCCATTTTTTTATTTTTATACAATATTAAGAATGCTAATACAAGTAATATTGGCAGTATTACTATGGATGTTGGATTGGTAGGATATGTCACAGTTATGAAATATATAACTAATAATAATGGAATAATAATTTTTTCTGCTAATCTTGGATTAAATTCCTTTATAGATTTATTAAAATAAATAAAGCTTATTATTAATAAGAGTGAACTAACAAAAGCATGAATTAAAAAGCCATCAAAAGGTATATTTAAACTTGGATCTTCAGATTTCCAAAATATTGACCACAAAGCCCAAAATAAACCTATAAAAATTGATAATAATACTAATTTAGTTTTCTGATTTTTATTAATATATAATTTTATCAAATAAAATCCTATTGTAAAACTAATTAATGCATGCCATGCCAGTCCAGTCCATGATATCGATGCAGGAAAAGGGCTTCCTTCTATTCCATAGAGTGTTGTTGTAAGTAGACCTTCATCTAACCAACCAAATATAGCTCCAGTAATAAAAATGGAATAAATATTATTAACTTTAAAATAGCTGATTATTAAGATTATTGCATAAGCTACTAATGAATAGAATATAACGCCTAAAATAGTCCCTCCAAAAGTTTCATCTGGTTTCCAAAATGACCAAAATACCCTTTCAGAGAAAAAATATAAAATAAATCCTAGTGCTAATACTAGTAATATTCTTTGTAGGATATTCATAATTACTTATTTTTTTAGTTATTTATAAAATTATTGTTTTAGTTTACTTTTCTCTAAGAGATCTGAATATTCTTTCTTTAATTTTTTAAGTTTTGGATTTATAACAAGAATGCAATAAGGATTTAGTTTATTATTTTTAAAATAATCCTTATGATAAGCTTCTGCAGAAAAAAACTCTTCTAATTTTTGTATTTGTGTTACCATAGGGTTTGTAAAATTTTTCTTTATTTTTTGTATATATTTTTCAATTTCTTCTTTTTGTTTTTCATTAGAATATAGAATTATTGATCTATATTGTGGTCCCATATCGTTTCCTTGTTTATTTGGAGTTGTTGGATCATGAGATGTGAAGAATACTTTAAGTAATTTGGATAATTTTATCTTAGATGGATCAAATTCCACTTTTATAACTTCTGCATGGCCTGTTTCTCCTGAACTAACTTCCTTATAAGATGGATTTTTTGTAACACCTCCCGAATATCCTGGAGTTACTATTATTACGCCATTTAGCATTGAAAAAACAGCTTCAGTACACCAAAAGCATCCACCACCTAATACAATTATTTCATTTTTGCTTTTCATTTCTTATATTCTAACGAGGAAAATCTCTTACATATTTCTTAAGTGCTAAAGGTAAATTCCTAAATCCACCAGACACAATATAATTATCAATTCTAATATCCCCAATATTTTGTAATATGTATTTTTTTATTTTAAATTCTCTTGAGCAAAATAAATCTACAATTCTTTCCTTTTCATTATGTGTTATCTTGAATTTTTTAATAAAATCTTCAATTCCAATATGAACTAATTCATGAATGATGGTTTGGAAAAAATAATTCCTTTTTGGTTGATCGCCTTTCTTAATTAAAATATAAATTCTTCTGGTTTGTACATCATAAGAACCTTCAGTACCATATAAAGTTATTATTACTTCGTATGTCTTATGAATTCCAAATTTCCACAATTTTTCATACTCCACAAATTTAGGAAAGCATCTGTGAATATCCTGGCGCAAAGAATTCAGAACATTAAGGCCATTTTTAAAATATTTTTCATCATAGGTATCTTGTATTATCTGTTTAATCTGATTTCTATTTTTTCTTTGTAAACCTTTTTCCTTTAAAGAAATTTGTATTAAATTGTCTATTTTCTTATCTTTAGGAATATTTAGGGAATAACCATTAGTTTTGTACCATGAGTAATTGTTTAGAATTTGCCAAACTTCTTCAACTTCTTCGCCAACAGTAGAAGCTCTAAAAAGAAACTTTATTTCTTTTTTCATATTTAAGAACTGTAATTTGGATGTATTTAAATTTATTTATGAGGACTTTTGTTTTTCATTTTTAATAAAATTTAAGGATATTGAATTAACACAGTGCCTCACATTCTTCTTGGTGAAATTTTCTCCTTCAAATATGTGACCAAGATGAGCACCACATTTAGCACATTGAATTTCCAATCTTGATCCGTCTTTATCTCTAATTCTTTTTATTGCTCCTTTAATTTCGTCATCAAAACTTGGCCAGCCACAACCAGAATCAAATTTATCTTCTGATTTGAATAAAGGCGTATTGCATTGCTTACACAAATAAGTTCCCTTTTCTTTATAATCATTGTAAATGCCTGTGAATGGAAGTTCTGTGCCTTTTTCTATGATAACTCTTGCTTCTTCTGGAGTTAGTTTATTTAATTTCATAATTATTCAAGTGAAGAATTCTATTTAAATATTTCTTTGAAATACTAGGCTAATCGAAATGGTTGCTGGGTCCTCTTGTTAGAGATTGAATCTTAGTGCAACGTCCCGAAGGGAAATTTCAGAGTTATTTTTTAGCCCCGTACTTAATCCATAACTTTTTCAAAAAAGGCAAAGATAATGTAGAAAGTACAAAACCTGCTGTTGGAACAATAGAATTAATGAATGGTTTTGGCAATTGAGCAACGAGGAAAAATAATACTATTATAGCGTAAGTTAAAACAGCGATTATTATTTTTCTTGACAAACTTGTTTCCCAAGCTTTGTCTACTTCAACTTTCCTATTTCTTTGCTCAATTGCATTAAGCCTTTTTTCAACATCACTCATATTATATGATTATGGATTAAAGTTTATTAAGTTTTCTTTCCAGGGGCTAAAAAATAATTGAATATAATTCCTGTTAGTTGCGGTTTTCTGAAAGAAACCCGAGCCAAAGTGCAAAGGTTTTTGCGAAGCAAAAATTGGCGAAGAGTTGGCGGGCTAGGAAAGTTGCGATAAAATTTATATATTAAAGAAAGTATCAAAATATCATGTTGCCTAAAATCCAATTCAAAATCGATTTTAAAACTAATTTTTCAGCTTTCATTATATACTTATTCGAAGAGTTTCCTGGATGCACAGAAGATGCTTTATCCAAAATAAACAAACTGAGAATTAAAAAAGAGATTGACAAAATTAAAAGGAAAGAAACTCTTGAAGATGATGAAAATTTCTTAAAAGAATTATCAAAAAATCCATTTGCATTAAAGAAAAAGATATCTGTAGAATTATTCGAACAAATCTATTCGAGTTATAAAAATTATTATACTAAAAATAGATTATTATTCAACAATAGAGCAAAAAGAATAGTGTCCAAGCTAAATGGTAAAATAATAAAGCAAATACTAAAAATGATTGAAGATGAAACTAAAAAGTTATTTAAAACGAAAATCATTTATGTTTGGCTTGTAGACATATACTATCTTGTTAAGGAAAAGAATATTGAAGGAACTACAACTAAAGAAGGAATATATTTGGGATTGCCACGCAGACCAATCAATTTGTTTTATTCTACATTAATACATGAATTGGTCCATTATAATCTTATGAATATGTATTCTGAAAATGAAGAAGAAGTAATTGCTCAAGTATTAGGATTAAAAATAAGTAAAAGGATTTTGGGCAAAGTACCATCACAATCTATAATTACAGCAAAACGAAGGATTAAGAAGATAACAAAAAAAGATTTCAAAATTGTAATAAAAATATGGGATGATAAAGATAATATCGACAAATTTCTGAAAGCAACTTTCCGTTAAAGCCCCCCAATTGCAACTAACTCTTTATATACTCAAGTGCTTAAATTTCAACACTGGAAGCTTCAGAAACTCAGAATTTCAAAATTCATAATTAGGTTTTTAAAACCATTCTAAAGTAGTTAAAAATAGCAACATTTAAATATAAATTAACTTACTCAAAAGTAGTAAAATGAAGCAGTTTTTACTAATTCCAATTATTTTATCAACTTTTATACTTGGTTTTCTAGTTAATTCTGCATTTTCTTACTCAAATTCAATAAAAGAACTTCCATTTAACTCATTATTCTCAAAAAACTATGAAAAAGAAAGTCCTTCTGATTTTATTAAAGAAGAAGATATTCAAGTTTTTCCTGATAAAATAATAATCTTAGTTAATAATGCCAAAATTTCAAGTTTTGAAGATACTAATTCTATGGACCCATTATTAGATATTAATCATAATGGAATTGAAGTAAATGCAGATTGCAATAAACTAGAAAAAGGAGACATAATTGCATATAAAGCAAATTGGATAGATGCTATAGTAATTCATAGAATAATAGAAATTAATAAGGATAATGAAGGAATTTACTTTACAACTAAAGGAGATAACTCAAATATTAATGATCCTCAAAAAATAAGGTGTTCTAATATAAAAAGCAAGTTAGTAGGAGTAATTTACTAAAATGAAAGAAGCAATATGTAAAAAATGTGGTGTAGTTTACATAGTTCAAGATAAACTACCATCACATATAGAATGCCTTTGTAAGGAAAATAAATTTAAAATCATTGAAAAAGTTATTTAAAACCAGCAAATATTTTAAGAATTTTTGCTTAATTATTTAATTATAAGTAGATTAAAAACTATAAAAAAATCATCAAATATCTTTGCCAAATTGTTAATAATTACTAAATTTTATAATAAAAACATTTAAAAACTCAAAATTAAGCAATATTATTGATGAAACACACTTATCCAGTAACTTTAGCTTTAGTTTTACTTTTCTTTGCCGCCCAAATAATAGGATTATTAATTTCAAATGAATATCTAAAAGGAACTATTCTTCCATTGAATATAGAAAGACCAGAAGTAGAAGAAAGCCAAAGTTATCTCCCAATAGTCTTTGCAATAATAATTTCAACAGTTATAGCTTTAATATTAATTAAGTTTAGATCTGTAAAAATTTGGAAATTATGGTTTTTCCTAAGCATATTTATTTGTTTAACAATTGCATTTTCTGCATTTCTTCCACAAATTATTTCAATTATATTAGCAATAACTCTAGGTCTATTAAAATTATTTAGTAAAAATGTTTTCTCCACTAACATAACAGAATTATTTGTATATGGGGGAATAGCAGGTTTATTTGTTCCAATTCTAGGAATATTTTCAGTCTCAATTTTATTAATCCTAATATCAATATATGACATGATAGCAGTGTGGAAAACAAAACATATGGTTAAATTAGCAAAGTTCCAAAGTGAATCTAATATATTTGCAGGACTTTATATTCCTTATAAAAAAAATAGAGAAGCAATTTTAGGTGGCGGAGATATAGGATTTCCATTATTATTTGCTGGAGTTATTTTAAAAGAATTTAGTTTTACAAGTGCTGTAATAGTTTCATTTATAACAACATTATCTCTATTAGCATTATTTATGTATGCAAAGAAAAATAAATTTTATCCTGCAATGCCTTTTTTAAGTGCAGGATGTTTTATAGGCTTTTTAATAATAAAATTAATTTAGCTTTTTTTCCGTAAATTAACTAAACCTAATCTAGCGAATCTTGTTCTTATTTCTTCTCTTGCTTCTGCATAATCTGTAGCAGAATATTTATAACTTTTTTTAGACCGAGTTCTATTTGCATCATGAATTTCATCATTAGTTAAATAATGCACATCTGCCCACTCTCTAACATGAGGCCATAATTCATAAATTACTTGTGCATGATAATTATCACCTTTAGTCAATGCTGCTTGATAATCTTCTAAAACTTGTTCTTCTACTGTGAATTTTCTTCTGTCTCCAAAATCAACTAATCCAAACTTTGCAAATCTATCTTTAATTTCACTTACTGCAACAGCTATTTCATATTTATCAACAGATTTTTTAGCTTCTTCACTGTCTTTACTTTCTAATTCCATTATATAACTATCAGGATCTTCAAATCTTTCATAAGAGATATCTCTCAATTCATGTAATGCTACATCAGCAATTACGCTGTCTAGAGATAAAATTTCTGGATGCAATGATGCTAATTTATTTGCTTCTGTATATTGTTGCCTATTTATTGAATTTCTATATTGACCTAATAAATTCTGTGTTAAAGTATCTGCTCTTTTTCTGCCAACAATTAAAGTTGAACTTGTCATATTTGTTTACCCCCTAAATTTTAGAAGAACATGTTCGACAAACCCTTAATTTATAAACTTTTTCTTTTTTTAATATATTCATATGGCAACTTTAGAAAAGAACATTTGGCAAGAAGCATCATCTTTATTAAAAGGTGAATTAGAAAATGCTATTAGAAATCTAGCGAATGATTTAGAAACAACCAAAGATCCTGAAAAAAGAGAAAAAATTGCTAGAGTGATTTTACTTGCTGATTACTTAAGAAAAAGAGAAACTGGAGAAATTCTTGATAGAGAAAATTACAATGAAATTATGAATATGCTTAATATTAAAAATGGGAACACAATGAGGAATTATTTACAAGAACTAAGAGATAAAGCAAAATCATATCAAACATAATATTTAAATAGCCTATATAATGAATAACTTTAAATGAATAAAGACTTTACTGTTACTCCTTGGGAAATCTCTGGAAAAGTTGATTATGATAAACTGATTAAGCAATTTGGAACTCAGAAAATTGACACTTCTTTATTAAACAGAATAAAAAAACATACAAAAGAACTTCATCCTTATTTAACAAGAAATATTTTCTTTTGTCATAGAGATTTAAATTGGCTTCTAGATGAATATGAAAAAAACAATAAATTTTTTCTATACACAGGCAGGGCACCATCTGGAAAGATTCACATAGGTCACTTAGTGCCATGGATATTTACAAGATGGCTCCAAGAAAAATTTAAAGTGGATTTATGGTTTCAATTTCCAGACGAAGAAAAATTTCTTTTTAAAGATGATTTAACTCTAGAAGATACTAATAAATATCTCTATGAAAATGCCTTAGATGTCATAGCTCTTGGTTTTAATCCTAAAAATACTAAATTTTTAATTGATACAGTTCATGCAAACTTAATGTATAAAGAAGCAGTAAAAGTAGCAAAAAAAATAACATTTTCAACAACAAAAGCTTCATTTGGCTTCACAAATGAAACTAATATCGGAGCTATTTTCTACACATCAATGCAAGCTGTTCCTGCTTTCCTTCCAAGCGTCTTAAAAGGCAAAAATATCCCTTGTTTAATACCCTTAGGAGTAGACCAAGACCCTCATTTTAGAATAAGTAGAGATGTAATTCCAAAATTAGGCTATTACAAGCCCGCAATAATCCATTGTAAGTTTCTACCTCCTTTAACAGGTCCCGAAGGAAAAATGTCTAGTTCTATAGAAGAATCGGCTATTTTTACTATAGATTCTCCTGAAATAGTAGAAAAAAAGATCAAAAAATATGCTTTTTCAGGTGGCCAGCCAACAATAGAAGAGCATAGGAAAAAAGGTGGAAACCCAGATATAGATGTTTCTTACCAGTGGCTTAGATACTTTGAATATGACGATAAAAAGCTCAAAAATATCTATAATGACTATACCTCAGGAAAATTATTAACCTCAGAATTAAAACAAATTTTAATAGAAAAACTAAATAAATTCTTAAAAAACCATCAAAAATCTAGAGAAAAAGCTAAAAAATCTGTTGATAAGTTTATTTATACGCCTTAGAACCTTAATTCACTACTTAAGAATAGTTAAAAGCGAAAGCTTTATATATAAGTATTTCTTACTACTTAGTGATGTAAAATGATAATGAATGATGAATTTTTAAAAAAATTAAGATCTGCATTTGATTTAAATATTTATGAAGTTAAAATATGGACTGCTCTTTTAAGTAAAGGAGTAGCTACTGCAGGAGAGCTTTCTGATATAGGTGTAGTTCCAAGATCTAGAAGTTATGATATCTTAGAAAGCCTAGAAAAGAAAGGATTTGTTATTATGAAATTAGGAAAACCTATAAAATACTTAGCTGTAGATCCTAATGAAATCATGAAAAGAGTCAAAAAATCTTTATTAGATAAAGCAAATAGTCATGTAAAAAGTCTAGAATCTGTTGAAAAAGAAACTTTCTTTAATGAACTCAATTTATTATTTAAAAATGGGATTAGTCATATAGACCCTACAACTATTTCTGGTTCAATAAGGGGCAGAAATAACATATATAATCATCTTGAATCTTTAATAGATAATGCTCAACATAATGTAACAATAATTACAAGTGAAAAAGGATTAAAAAGAAAACTTGATAGATTCTCAGATAATTTTAAAAAATTAAGTTCTAAAGGTGTAAAAGTAAGAATAGCAGCTCCTTTAAATAAAGATTCACTAAAATTAATTGAAAAAGTTAAAAATAACTTAGAATTAAGAAATATTGGAAAAATGAATGCTAGATTTGTATTAATAGATGGAAAAGAACTAGTTTTTATGATTAGTGATGATCAAGATGTTCATGAAAGTTATGAAGTTGCTATATGGATTAAATCTCCATTTTTTGTTAACGCAGTTGATTTCTTAGTAGGAATGAGTTGGGCTAAACTACCAAGAATTATTTAAAATGACAGGATCTATTAAAGTTGATAATTCACGTGGAAGACATGGCGTTAGAACCTATTCTACTGATGAACAAGGTGATATAAGAAGATCTGCATCTAGAAAAGGCCAATTACAATATGCTCATAATATTACTTCAAGAGAATCAAAAAACTTTAGAATTTTAACTTTAACTCAAAACATTTATGTTCCAGGATCTAAAGAAGTTATCAAAGGAAGTTTAAATATTGAAGGACAACCTATTGAT
>Ga0209343_10000671_pt1 | contig 47383 bp, 41 predicted proteins | sample RifCSPlowO2_02_FD_184026 | JGI IMG/M metagenome (GOLD analysis project Ga0209343, IMG submission 184026) | Groundwater microbial communities from Rifle, Colorado - Rifle CSP2_plank lowO2_0.2 (SPAdes) (version 2) | ecosystem: Environmental > Aquatic > Deep subsurface > Groundwater | place...
CGAAAGAGACACTAAACCTGCCTTGCATGTGCTGTTTTGGGTTGAACAATACGCCCTAGTTTATTGAAATTCAATGGGGTTTTGTGGGGAGACCTCAGTACCGGAGTCGATTTCATTTCTTTTATGCCATCTTTCCTCAAGAACAATTCTACTCCAGTACCTTTGGTTTATGCGTGTTGCAGCGCCTCGGCAAATGCTTCAACCGGCTGTGCGCCGGAGATGCCGATCTTCCCATTAAACACGAAGTACGGTACGCCGGTGATGCCTAATGCTGCCGCGCGCGCTTCGTCTGCGCGCACTGCTTCGGAATAGGCATCGATGTGCAGCATTGCCAGCGCCTCGCTTGCGGCGATGCCAAATTCCGGTGCCAGGCGTGCCAGCGCGGTGCGGTCGCCTACCGCCAATCCTTCGCAGAAATAGGCGTGCATGATGCGCTCGGTGGCGCGGTCGCCCAGTTGCCGTGCGGCGGCAAAGTGCAGCAGGCGGTGCGCGTCGAAGGTATTGCCGGGGCGTGCGTCGGCGAGACGATATTCCAGTCCGACTTCCCTGGCGATCCCCGTCACGCGTGCGTTCATCGCTTGCGCCTCTTGCATGCTGACGCGGTACTTGCGCGCCAGTATCTCATCCAGCGTGCCCGGATACTGCTGCGCTGCGCTGGGGTCGAGTTCGAAACTGCGCCAGATTACGTTTACTTCTTCGTGCTGCGCGAAGTTGGCGAGCGCCATTTCAAAGCGCCGCTTGCCGATGTAGCACCAGGGGCAGATTACGTCCGACCAGATTTCTATTTCCATTGTGCCGTTCCTGTTATTGCGCAAACTGTTGGGTTTGTTGGGTTCGGATTATATCTGTGGCGGCGCTCTCGCCCCCTAGCCCCACGGGTTGATGACTTCCAATCCGGGGTAGTCGAAATCTTTTTGGTTGCGCGTGACCAAGCGTAATTCATGATGCAGGGCGGTGGCTGCCAGCAGACTGTCTATAGTTGGAACAGGCCGCCCCATCTGTGCAAGCAGCCTGCCCCAGCGGTCTGCCACCGGAATGTCTACTGGCAAAACTCTGGCGCCGAACCAGTCTGCCAATTCGTGTTCGAGCCACAGACGGAGCTTTTCGCGGCGCGCTCCGTCCGGCATGTGTTTAATACCTTTGCGGATTTCGCCCAAGGTCAACACGCTGATGTGCAGGGCTTCGGAAGGGATGTTTTCGAACCACGCCAGGACTGTCTTGGCTGGCTTGGGGCGCACCAATTCAGAAATGACGTTGGTGTCGAGCAGATAGCTCATAATTTGATTTTGCGTGTGGGAGTTTGTTCACGCGCAATTTTAAGATCGCTGCCCACAAGCGGCGATGCCCGCAGCAATTCGACAAGGCTGGGTTTGGGGTGGGTGAGCTTCAAATAATCGCGACGGGAAATCAGCACGGCAACAGGCTCTCCATGCACGGTGATGTTTTGCGGGCCTTGGCTTTGTGCGCGCTTGACGACCTCGCTGAACTTGCCCTTTGCTTCCTGTAGTTGCCATGTTTGCATGATGCCCTCCTGAATATGGTCAGTCTGACCAGATTGTATCAGGTGCGATGTGGTTCGTGATGTTTTTGTTTGCGCGAACACGCGCACGCCAAATTGGCCACATTACCTTTGCAGCAACCAAACCACGCCGCCCATTAGTTACAGCAGTTCATGGATTTAATCCAGGCTGGCCGCAGTTACAGGAGGATGGCGTGCCTTCCTATATGGTTTAGCCTGAACTCATACCTCTTGCGGGTTATGCTCCGATAGCTCATCACGGCTATGGATAGTGGTACCATCAATTGCGCATACTCGCGTACCTACGAAAATGACCATTGCTCCGCGTAGAATGGTCGTGATCGGGCACTGAATTTCCAATAAGGCTTTGATGAAAACTCGTGATTTTGGCGACTCGCCAAAATGGGTCGGGTTCGGATTAAATTCTTGGAGAAACATATGGGGGCGTAGGCCGAATATCTGGGGGTGTTCAGTATAAAGGTGCGGGGCAGGCTTCGCGCTGCAACATGTTTCTTCAGCTTGCCTTGATTCTTTGCACCGCTTCTGCCGGGGTAACGATAGGAATGTCTTGGTGAATTTTGAGGGAGAGCAGGTCATCATCCCCCGAGACGATCAGGTCGGCCTGTCCCGCGATAGCCGCTGCCAGTACTGCATCATCATCCGCGTCGCGGCACACGGGATGCGGCAAGGGTGGCGGTTCGATTACTTCCACAAGCCGGTGCAGCTCATTGAGCATACGGATGCGCGATGTATTTGAGCGCACGAGGATGACATCGAACTTCGGGCGGCTGATTACATCAGCCAATTCGGACAGGAGCGCCGGGCTGCTGATGAGCGTGAGTTCTCCATTGCGCACTTGTTCCAGTAATTCATGCGGCGCACCGTGCCACAAGAGTCCGGACAGCAGTACGTTTGTATCAATGACCGCCCGCACGCTTGTGCCGTTCCGCGCGTGCGGCTTTTACTTCCGCGTTGATTTTTTCCATGGTCATCGGCGGGATGCCTGCTGCGGCCACGCGGCCGGCAACTGACAGCAATGCGTCCGCCGCCTGCCTGCGGCGTAGTGCATCACTTAACAGCCTCAGCAAGGATTCTGGTGTTAACAATCCCGCATCGCGCGCCGCCTGCGCAGTCGCATCGGGTAAGTCAATCTGGATTCTTGCCATGGTCATGTCTCCTGTACGTTGGTATGGTGTGCTTGGCGTGGGACCATTATAGAACAACGCGCGTAAGGCGCAATCGTTGTAGATACTGCCGCTCCCAATGGTTTTAGCCTGAATGAATACCCCTTACGGGTTATGCTTCGATAGCTCATCACGGCTATGGATAGTGATACCATCAATTGCGCATACTCGCACACGTTCAAGACTGGCCATTGCTCCGCGCGGAATGGTCGCGATTTGGCAGTGAATTTCTAATAAGGCTTTGATGAAAACTCGAAATTTTGGCGACTCGCAGAGCACGATCTCCCCGCTGCACGACCCGCTGGCATCGCCTGTGCCGGATGCGAAAAACGAGGTGCGCAACACGACCTGCTATATGTGCGCGTGCCGCTGCGGGATCCGCGTCCACTTGCGGAATGGCGAGGTGCGCTACATCGACGGCAACCCGGACCATCCGCTCAACCACGGCGTGATCTGCGCCAAGGGCAGTTCCGGCATCATGAAACAATATTCCCCCGCGCGGCTGACCAGGCCGCTGCGGCGCAAGCCGGGGTCGGAGCGCGGCGCGGGCGAATTCGAGGAAATCAGCTGGGAAGAGACGTTCAGCATCCTCGCCGAACGGCTGGGGAAGATACGCGCCACCGACCCGAAAAAATTCGCGCTTTTCACCGGGCGCGACCAGATGCAGGCGCTGACCGGCCTGTTTGCCCGCCAGTTCGGCACGCCCAACTATGCCGCGCACGGCGGGTTCTGCTCGGTGAACATGGCGGCGGGGATGATCTACACCATCGGCGGTTCGTTCTGGGAATTTGGCGGGCCGGACCTGGAGCGCGCCAAGCTGTTCATCATGATCGGTACCGCCGAGGATCACCATTCCAATCCGATGAAGATTGCGATCTCGAAATTCAAGCGCGAGGGCGGCCGTTTCATCTCGATCAACCCGGTGCGCACCGGTTACTCGGCCGTTGCCGACGAATGGGTGGGGATACGTCCCGGCACCGACGGCGCGCTGCTGCTTGCGCTGATCCACGAAATCATTGCGCTTGGCCTGTATGACCGCGACTTTCTGGTGCGCTATACCAACTCCGGCCAATTGGTGAACCTCGACGACCAGCATGACGAGTTCGGCATGTTCGTGCGCACCGAAGTACCGAAGGAGGAGGGCTGTTACGACCCGCAGAACAAGCTGTGGTGGGACCGCAACAGCGACAAGCCGGTGGTCACGCACACGGAAGGAGCCGATCCGTTCCTGTTCGGCGAATTCAAATTGTCCGACGGCACGCCGGTCAAGCCAGCCTTCCAGTTGTTGCAGGAACGGGTAAAGGACTACACCCCGGAATGGGCGAGCCAGATCACCGGCATTCCGGTCGAGACCATCCGCCGCCTGGCTTGCGAAATGGGCATCACGGCGCGAGATGAGACCATCGAATTGCCGATCGCATGGACCGACTCGTGGGGCAAGGAACACGACAGCGTGACCGGCAATCCGGTGGCCTTTCATGCGATGCGCGGTCTGGCCGCGCATTCCAACGGTTTCCAGACGATACGCTCGCTGTCCATCCTGATGACGCTGCTCGGCACCATCGACCGGCCCGGCGGCTTCAGGCACAAGGCGCCTTTCCCGCGCCCCATTCCGCCTTGCGCGCGCACGCCCAATACGCCGCTGGCGGTCAAGCCGAATACGCCGCTGGACGGCATGCCGCTGGGCTGGCCGTCCGATCCGGACGACCTGTTCGTCAATCCGGATGGCAGTCCGGTGCGCATCGACAAGGCTTTCTCGTGGGAGTACCCGCTGTCGGTGCACGGGTTGATGCACAACGTCATCACCAATGCCTGGCGCGGTGATCCATACAAGATCGACACGCTGCTGATCTTCATGGCCAACATGGGCTGGAACTCGACGATGAACACGGTCGAGGTCAGGAAGATGCTCACCGACAAGGACGAGAACGGCGAACATAAGATCCCGTTCATCGTCGTTTGCGATGCGTTCCATTCGGAGACGACCGCGTTCGCCGACCTGATTTTGCCGGACACCACCTATCTGGAGCGCCATGACGTGATGTCGATGCTGGACCGGCCGATCTCGGAATTCGACGGCCCGGTGGATGCGGTGCGCATTCCGGTGCTGCCGCCGGCCGGCGAGTGCAAGCCTTTCCAGGAAGTGCTGATCGAACTCGGCACGCGCCTGAAGCTGCCCGCTTTCGTCACCGGGGAAGGCAAGCGCAAATTCCGCGACTATCCCGATTTCATCGTCAACTGGGAGACCGAGCCGGGGTCGGGGATCGGCTTCCTGTCGGGCTGGCGCGGCAAGGGCGGCGAAAAATTCCTGCGCGGCGAACCCAACCCGAAACAGTGGGAGATGTACGCGCAGAACAACTGCGTATATCACCACAAGTTGCCGCGTTCCTACCAGTACATGCGCAACTGGAACAAGGGTTATCTGGAATGGTCGCAACGCAACCGCATCACGCGCTATGCCGAGCCTATCCTGATCCACCTGTATTCCGAAGTGTTGCAGAAATTTCGCCTCGCCGCGCAAGGCCGCGGCATCACGCGCAAGCCGCCCGCCCATCTGGCCAAGCGCATAGCAACCTATTTCGATCCGCTGCCGTTCTTCTATGAACCGCTGGAGACACAGGCCAGCGACAAAAACAAGTATCCGCTTGCGGCAGTGACCCAGCGGCCGATGGCGATGTACCACTCGTGGGATTCGCAGAACGCCTGGCTGCGCCAGATCCATGCGCACAATTATCTGTATGTGAATCCGCGCACCGCGCAGGCAGCGGATATCGCGGACGGCGGCTGGATGTGGGTGGAATCCCAGTGGGGCAAGGTGCGCTGCATGGCGAGATATTCCGAGGCGGTCGAGCCGGGCACGGTATGGACCTGGAACGCCATCGGCAAGGCGGCGGGCGCATGGAACCTGGCACCCGATGCGAACGAATCGCAGCAGGGTTTCCTGCTCAATCACCTGATCTCCGAGGAGCTGCCGGCCAACCCTGACGGCTCACGCTATTCCAATTCGGACCCGATCACCGGACAGGCTGCCTGGTACGACGTGCGGGTGCGCATTTATCCGGCAGCAGCCGATGAACCGCAGCAGACATCGCCGCAGTTCGAAGCAATGAAGAAATATCCCGGCATGAAAGAATCTCCGGGCTGGCTGGCGTACTTTGGCGGCGGCAAGAAGAAATGAGCGAGATGAACAATAGTCAGGATGGAATTGGGGTTGTGGGAATGGCAAGCTTCTACCCCCACCCTAACCCTCCCCCTGCAAGGGGGAGGGAATGTAGCTCCTTCCCCCTTGCAGGGGGAAGGTTGGGATGGGGGTAGAAATTTTATGAGCGGAACGACGCGGATCAGAGCAGCAACGAAACAGCATAGCCGCAGTCTGCGACGTGAAATGACCGACGCTGAAAAACTGCTCTGGCGGCATTTGCGCATGAAACAGTTTGAAGGTTACAAATTCCGTCGGCAGCACCCGATCGGGAAATACATTCTTGATTTTGTGTGTCTGGAAGCGGCGTTGGTACTGGAGGTTGACGGAGGACAGCACGCAGAATCCGCAGACAACGATGCAATCAGGACACGATGGTTAGAGGAAAAAGGCTTGCACGTAATGCGATTCTGGAACAATGAAGTGCTGAGCAATATTGAAGGAGTGAAGCTTGTCATTTGGAATTATTTATCGAAACTTCTACCCCCATCCCAACCTTCCCCCTGCAAGGGGGAAGGAGAGGGTCTGCGGCGCGAGGGTGCGTAAATGACACAACTCGGATACATTGAATTGAAAGGCTCGCTATGACCCAGCTCGCCCTGGTCATCGACCTCAATGTCTGCGTCGGCTGCCATGCCTGTGTGACCAGTTGCAAGGAATGGAACACTTCCGGTGCGGCCGGGCCGCTGTGCGACGAGAATCCTTACGGCGCCGATCCGACCGGCACGTTCCTCAACCGGGTGCAGACTTTCGAGGTGGGGCAATATCCCTCCACCGAGACAGTGCATTTCCCCAAGTCGTGCCTGCATTGCGAGGATCCGCCGTGCGTGCCGGTGTGCCCGACCGGTGCGTCCTACAAACGCAAGCAGGATGGCATCGTGCTGGTGGATTACGACAAATGTATCGGCTGCAAGTATTGCTCCTGGGCCTGTCCCTATGGTGCTCGCGAGATAGACGAAAAGCAGAAGGTGATGAAGAAATGCACGCTGTGTGTGGATCGCATTTACGATACCTCGCTGGCGGAAATTGACCGCAAGCCGTCGTGCGTCAAGGCGTGCCCGACCAGCGCGCGGCTGTTCGGCGACATCCACGATCCGGAGTCGGCGGTGTCGCAGGCGATACGCGATAATGCGGGTTACGCATTGATGCCGGAATGGGGCACCCATCCGGCCAACCATTACCTGCCGCGGCGCAAGACCAATCTGAAGATACACGAGGACGAACTCGAGCGCGTTGATAATCCGCTCAAGGTGGACGGCAAACTGCCCAAGCCGGGCAAGTCCGAACCGACGCTCGACGATGTCACTTCCTGGTAATTACCTGAGGCAATATTCATGAAACCGGCCTTCTCAGTTATTTTTCTCACCACCTTGATCGGCGTCAGCCAGGGTTTGTTTCTGGCGCTGTTCTCCCAGCAGACTTACGCGCTGTTTGATTTGCTGCCGCATCAGGAAGCACGCTTTTATGCATGGGGTAGCGTGCTGGCGCTGGTCTTCGCGATGGCGGGACTGGTAGCCTCATTCTTTCACTTGGGGCGCCCGGAACGTGCCTGGCGCTCGGCGACGCAGTGGCGCACTTCGTGGCTTTCCCGCGAAGTCATCGTCTTGCCCGCGTTCATGGGTATGCTGTTCCTGTATGGAGCTGCCCATCTGACCGGGTTCGATCCGGTGCTGGTGACGTTGCCCAGCGGGCTGGGTATCAATGCCACGGTTATTCTGGGCAGCATCGCGACCATCCTGGCCTTTGCGCTGTTCGTCAGTACCGGCATGATTTACGCCTGTTTGCGGTTTTTGCAGGAATGGCATTCGCCGCTGACGGTTGTCAATTTCATCCTGCTGGGCGGCGCTTCCGGATTTACGCTGGCCGCGTTCTATGCCGCCCTGGCCGCGCCGTCGCAGGCCGGCTTCTTCGCCGGTTGGGCATTTATCCTTACGCTGCTCGGACTGATCGGGCGCAGCACGTCGTTGTGGCGTAATGCGCGGATAAGGCCAAAATCGACCATGCAAACGGCGATCGGCATCAAGCATCCGCGCATCGTGCAGACGGCGCAGGGAGCGATGGGCGGTTCATTCAATACGCGGGAGTTTTTCCATGGCAGGAGCGAGTCGTTTCTGAAAGGGATGAAAGTGAGCTTCCTGCTGCTGGCGTTTGCCTTGCCGGTACTGTTGCTGGCCTTCAATTTGTCCTATCCTTCCGCTTTGTTGGCGGGTGTCGCATTCGTCTCGCAATTTGCCGGTCTGCTGGCGGAACGCTGGTATTTTTTCGCGGAAGCGAGACACCCGCAGAATCTCTATTACCAGGGCGTGTCGTGATATTCTGGGGGTAACTGGAAGCAGAGAAATAGCCATGCCACAGGCTGGCGGAGAGGCACGAACCCCGGCGTTTGCATTCCTCGAACATGCTACAAAACTATTTGATAACCGATTCTAAAATGAACAATCCGGGTTAATCTCTCAAACCGGAAAAAGATAGACAATAAACCCGTGATCACATCTTCCAGCACTTCCCCGTTGCTCAACCGGATTTTTCCTTTCCTGCGCTGGTGGCCGATGGTCAGCCGCGCCACCACCAAAGACGACCTGGTCGCCGGTATCACCGGTGCAATGATCGTTCTTCCGCAGGGCGTGGCTTTTGCCACCATTGCGGGGATGCCCCCGGAATACGGCCTTTACGCGGCGATGGCGCCGGCCATCATCGCCGCGCTGTTCGGCTCCAGCTGGCATCTGGTTTCCGGTCCCACCACGGCGATATCCATCGCGGTGTTCGCTGCGATGAGCCCCCTGGCAGATCCGGGTTCGCCGCAGTTCATCAGCATGGTGCTGACGCTGACCTTCCTGACCGGCCTGTTCCAGCTGATTCTGGGACTGGCGCGCATGGGAGTGCTGGTGAATTTCATTTCGCATACCGTGGTGATCGGCTTTACCGCCGGCGCCGCATTGCTCATCGCAGCCAGCCAGATCAAGAATTTCTTCGGCATCAACATCGCACGCGGCGCGCCTTTTCATGTGGTGATCGAACAACTGGTATTGCAGATTGGCAATATCAATCTGTATGTCACGGCGGTAGGCGCTATCACCCTTGCCGCAGGCATCATTGCGAAAAAATTTGTTCCCAGACTGCCCTATATGATTGTGGCGATGGTGGCCGGCAGTATCGTGGCTTATCTCATCAACATGGAATTCGGCGTGGCGGCCACCCAGATCAAAACCGTGGGGGCGTTGCCGGCAAATTTTCCGCCCTTTTCCCTGCCGGATTTTTCCTACTCAACAATTCATCAGGTGGTGTTTCCGGCGCTGGTGGTCACGATGCTGGCGCTGACCGAAGCCGTGTCGATTTCCCGTGCGATCGCCGTGAAAACCGGGCAGCGCATCAACGGCAACCAGGAATTCATCGGCCAGGGGCTGTCGAATCTGGTGGGCAGTTTTTTTTCCAGCTACGCATCGTGCGGCTCATTCAACCGCAGCGGCGTCAACTATGCTGCCGGCGCGAAGACACCGCTGGCCACGGTATTCGCCTCGATATTTCTGCTGTTGATCCTGCTGCTGGTGGCGCCGCTTGCCGCATACCTGCCTACCGCAGCAATGGCGGGCATCCTGTTCCTGGTTGGATGGGGGCTGATCGATTTTCACCACATTGCTTCCATCGGCAAGACCAGCCGTGCTGAGACGGTGGTGCTGTGGGTGACGCTGCTGGGTACGCTGGTCGATCTGGAGAAGGGGATTTTCTTCGGCATCCTGCTTTCCCTTTCCATTTACCTGTATCGTGTTTCGCGTCCAAGTATCGAGCCGGTGGTTCCGGCAAAAGAGGAGGGCGCCTACCATTTCGTGAGCGCCTATGACCATACTGAATGTCCGCAATTGACCATGGTGCGCGTCAACGGCGCAATCTTCTTCGGGGCCGTCGATCATGTGCAGGGCAGCCTGATGCAGATCGATGAAAAAAATCCGCTTAAGAAATTCGTGCTGATTGTCGCCAGCGGCATCAGTTTTGTGGATGTGGCGGGTGCGGAAATGCTGGCCCAGGAGGCGCGCCGCCGCCGCAAACTCGGTGGGGGGCTGTATTTCTACCGCTGCAAGGATTCCATCTACAAATTCCTGCGCAAGGCGGACAAGCTTGACGATATCGGCGAGGGCGGTTTTTTCCCGGTCATGTCGAACTGGATCAAGCCGGTCTACAACACGCTCGACCCGGAGATTTGCCGAACCTGCAAGGCCCGCATTTTTTCCGAGTGCCATGCAAAACTGCCCAATGGGGAGCCGAGAACAGATTGATCAAATAATTTGTTATTCCTGATTCAATAGTGAAATATCGCAGGGTGCATTCCATGCACCATTAACATTGGTGCATGGAATGCACCCTACATGCTGCGGGGTGGATTACAATCCAGGGGAAAATGCCATGAATCAATTTGCCCGCTTTCTGCCTTTTCTCAGATGGTTTCCTGTGCGCAGGGAATATGTCAAAGCCGATTTGATCGCCGGTATGACCATCGCGCTGGTGCTTATCCCGCAGTCCATGGCCTATGCGCAGCTTGCCGGATTGCCTGCCTATTACGGCCTGTATGCGGCCTTTATTCCCGGCATCATCGCCGCGTTGTGGGGTTCGTCAGGGCAACTTGCCACCGGCCCGGTTGCGGTGGTCTCACTGCTAACCGCATCCGTGCTCGCCCCGCTGGCCGCAACCGGATCGAGCCAGTTCATCGCGCTGGCGATCCTGCTGGCGATGATGGTCGGCATCATCCAGCTGATGCTGGGCGTGTTCAAACTCGGGGTCGTGGTCAATTTTCTTTCGCACCCGGTCATCATCGGCTTCACCAACGCGGCTGCCATCATCATCGGCCTGTCCCAGCTCAACAAGCTGTTCGGAGTGTCGATGGGCCGCAGCGAACATTTCATCCAGGATATCTGGGGCGTGCTGCAACAGATAGGCGAAACCCATCTCCCGACGCTGCTGATAGGCGTCTCGGCTTTTGCCCTGATCTGGTCAATGAAGAAATTCGCTCCCAGGCTGCCCGGCGTGCTGATCGCTGTCGCGCTCACCACGGTCGTGAGCTGGTATATCGATTTCGAGCACAACGGCAGGGGCCAGATCGAGGAGATCATGGACGCCGAGGTTAAAACCCTCGCCAATAAATTTTCCCAGACTGAAGCCAGGATCAACGAACTGAACGGCAAGGTCAGCGCCAAATCGGCTGAACTCAAGCAGCACCTGAATGGCCCCGCGAGCAGTTCGCAGCACACCGCCGCGCTGAACTATGAAATCGAGTTGCTAAGACTGGAACTCAAGGATGCCGAAGGGGAAAACCGCAAACTTGCCCGTTCCCTGCGCAAGTTCATTTTCGAACAGGTGCCCGCAGCCGAAGAACAGCCCGCCAGGCTTTATCTGGCCGGTCAGGTTCCGCAGGCTGAAAAGTCCGACGGCTACCGCTGGCGCATCAAGAGAGAGAGCAAGGGCGAACTCATGCTGGTCGGCGGCGGCGAGGTGGTGGGCGCCATTCCCGCCGGATTGCCGCAGTTCGATATGCCAAAACTCAGCCTGGAAATGTTCGCGTCGCTGCTTTCCGGGGCGCTGGTGATCTCGCTGGTGGGCTTCATGGAAGCCATTTCCATCGCCAAGGCGATGGCGGCGAAAACCAGGGATCGTATCGACCCGAACCAGGAATTGATCGGCCAGGGTCTCGCCAACATTGTCGGCAGTTTCAGCCAGTCGTTCCCGGCCAGCGGTTCATTTTCCCGCTCCGCAGTCAACCTCAACGCCGGCGCCAGAACCGGCATGTCCTCGGTATTTGCCGGAATTATCGTGCTGCTCACCCTGCTGTTTCTCACTCCATTGTTGTATCACCTGCCACAGGCGGTGCTGGCGGCAGTGATCATGCTGGCGGTGGTCGGCCTGGTCAACTTCAAGGCCATCGGTCATGCCTGGCACATCCACAAGCATGACGGTATCGCCTCGGTCGTGACTTTTGCCGCCACGCTGGCTTTTGCGCCCCATCTGGACAACGGCATCATGGTCGGCGCAGGTCTGGCGATTCTTCTCTATCTCTACCGCACGATGACCCCGCGCGTCGCGATCCTCGGCCGCTATCACGATGGCACGCTGCGCGACGCGAAGGTGCACAAGCTGCCGGTCAGCGAGAACATCATCGCGATGCGCTACGACGGTTCGCTCTATTTTGCCAATGTGTCCTACTTCGAGGACGCCATCCTCGAGGCCGTAGCCAACAATCCACGCGCCAGACACCTTCTGATCGTATCGAATGGCATCAACCAGCTCGACGCGTCGGGTGACGAGGTCATACACCACATCGTGGAAAGGCTGCGTTCCAACGGCATCCGCGTGGTGTTCAGCGGCCTGAAGAAACAGGTGATTGATGTCATGCACCATTCAGGCCTGTATGATTACATCGGCCCGGAAAATATTTTTCCCGACGAGGACCATGCGCTGGATGCGATTTATGCCGAGGTACTCAAAGCCGTTCCCGATGCGCCATGCCGATTGTTGAAGCAACACATCGGCGGCGCAGACGGGGTGAAAACGTGGCTATAATTGCCAACAATAACAAGTTGCCGGAGAACCGCTCGTGACATTAGCTTCAACCCTGTTGCCGATTGATGTTGCGCTGGGGGTCATTGTCTATTGGTTGCTGCTGGGTCTGGCCGGCTTGCTGACGCAAAACAGCCGCGTCATCACCCAGTTCATCTTTCCTGCGGGCGCGCTGGGCGCGATGGTTCTTGCGGCTGCCGCACTGTCGGGTCTGGGGGGCGCTGTCAACGTGGCGGTGCTGCCGCTCGGACTGCCCGATTTGCCATTCCATCTGCGCCTGGATTCCCTGTCCGCATTCTTCATGCTGCTGCTGGGCGCGGCCACCATCGGCATCTCGCTGTATTCGGCCGGGTATTTCCGCGCTATGGAGGGCGGCACGCTGGGGTTGCTGTGCTTCGAATACCATGTCTTCATCGCCGCGATGTCCATGGTGTTCATCGCGGATGACGCCTACCTGTTCATGGTGGCGTGGGAAACCATGGCGCTGTCCTCCTACTTCCTCGTCACCACCGACCACAAGGTGCCGGAAATCCGCCGTGCCGGTTTCCTCTATCTGCTGATCGCCCACGTCGGCGCGATCGCCATCCTGATGTGCTTCGGCGTGATGCAGGGCGGGCATGGCGACTACACCTTTGCCACGATGCGCGAGTCTCACCTGACCGGCTTCTGGGCCAGCGCCACTTTCCTGCTGGCACTGTTCGGTTTCGGCGCCAAGGCCGGCATCCTGCCGCTGCATGCCTGGCTGCCGGAGGCCCACCCCGCCGCGCCCTCGCCGATTTCGGCGATGATGAGCGGCATCATGCTGAAAACCGCGATCTACGGCATTCTCCGCGTCAGCTTCGACCTGCTCGACGTGCAGTTGTGGTGGTGGGGGGCGCTGGCGCTGACGCTGGGACTCCTCACCGCGCTGTTCGGCGTGCTGTTCGCCGCCGTGCAGACCGACATGAAACGCCTGCTAGCCTATTCCTCGATCGAGAACATCGGCATCATTCTGGCCGGCATCGGCCTCGCGATCATCTTCCACTCGTTCCAGAAAGAAGCGCTGGCGGCGCTGGCACTGACCGCCGCGTTGTACCACTCGCTCAACCATGCCTTCATGAAGGGCTTGCTGTTCCTTGGCACCGGCTCGGTGCTGCACGCTACCGGGGAACGCAATCTGGGGAAACTGGGCGGGCTCATCCACCGTATGCCGAAGCTGGCGCTGCTGGTACTGATCGGCACTCTCGCGCTTGCCGGCTTGCCGCCGCTCAACGGCTTTGTCTCCGAATGGCTGCTGCTGCAGGCGTTCCTGCTGTCCCCGGGCCTGCCTCACTCCTACCTCAACATGCTGATCCCGATTGCGGCGGCGGCGCTGGTACTGGCTGCGGCGCTCGCGGGTTACGTGATGGTCAAGTTCTACGGCGTGATCTTTCTCGGCCAGCCGCGCGAGAAGAAACTGGATGCACAGGCGCATGACATCGGCATCTGGGAACGGCTGGGACTGACCTGGCTGGCCCTGGGTTGCGTCCTGCTGGGGATATTCCCGGTGTTCTTTATTTTGCATATCGACTACGTCAACCAGATGCTGGTCGGCCAGACGCTGGGCAGCACCGCTGCCCAGACCGGCTGGATGTGGCTGACCCCGATCCAGCCGGAACGCGCGAGCTACAATCCGCTGATGCTGTTCGTGCTCGTCGTCATCGGCGTGGTGGCCACGATCATCGTCGTGAAGAAGTTCTATCACGGCCGCCTGCGCCGCGGCCCCGCCTGGGATTGCGGCTACCCCGAACAGACCGCGCGGATGCAGGATACTGCCGAGGGTTTCGGCCAGCCGATCCGGCAGATTTTCGAACTGTTTTTCGGCATCATTCGCGAAGTGCCCAGCCCGTTCGACAAGAAACCGCACTACCGCGGCGAGACCAGGGACCTGCTGTGGGAGTGGTGCTACCTGCCGGTTGCGCACCTGATCGAAAGGCTTTCCGTGCTGATCGGCAAGCTGCAGCATGGCCGCATCCATATTTACCTGCTGTACAGTTTTGTTACCCTGCTGGCGCTGCTGGCGTTTACCCGATGAACGGCATACTCTTACAACTCTTTCAGAATACGCTGGTGGTGCTGCTCGCGCCGCTGCTGCTGGGCTGGGTCAACCAGTGCCGCGCCTGGCTGCAAAACCGCAGCGGCGCCGGCGTGCTGCAACCGTTCCGCAATCTGGTCAAGCTGATGCACAAGGACGCGGTGCTGGCGAATAATGCCTCGCCGCTGTTCCGTTTTACGCCCTATGTCCTGTTCGCCAGCATGTGGCTGGCGGCGGCGCTGGTGCCGGTGATCGCGACCGACCTGCCGCTTTCCCCGGCGGTGGACGTGATCGCCCTGGTGGGCATCTTCGCGCTGGCGCGGGTGTTCATCTCGCTCGCGGCAATGGATATAGGCACCTCCTTCGGCACGCTGGGGGCGCGCCGCGAAATGCTGGTGGGCTTTCTCGCCGAACCGGCACTGCTGATGGTATTTTTTACCGCCGCCACGATCAGCCAGTCCACCTCGCTGGTCACCATCGTTGAAACACTGGGGCAGAAGCAGTTTTCGATTTACCCGAGCCTGGCCTTTGCCGCGATCGCCTTCATCATGGTGCTGCTGGCGGAGAACGCCCGCATCCCGGTGGACAACCCTTCCACCCACCTCGAATTGACGATGATCCACGAGGCGATGATCCTGGAATATTCGGCCCGTCATCTCGCGCTGGTCGAATGGGCGAGCGAGCTCAAGTTGCTGGCCTACATCACCATCGGCTTCGCGCTGTTCGTTCCCTGGGGCATCGCCGAGGCGGGCGACCTGGGCGCGCTGCCGTGGGCGCTGGCGGCGCTGTTCCTGAAGCTGATGGTGGCAGGCGCGGGGCTCGCGCTGATCGAGACGGTCTCGGCCAAGATGCGTATTTTTCGCGTGCCTGAATTCATGGGTACCGCCTTCCTGCTGGGGGTGCTGGGCATGCTTATCCATTTTTTATTAGGGAGTTGATATGGCGAATCTGTCCGCTCCGCTGATCAACCTGTTCGCCGCCCTGCTGCTGCTGATCGCGTTCGCGATGCTGTCGCAGCGCCGCATCCTGTCGCTGATCAACCTGTTTGCGTTGCAGGGGCTGGTGCTGTCCGCCAGCACCGCAGTCGTGGCCTATTCCTCGAACCAGCATCACCTTTACTACTCGGCGGCGCTGACGCTGGCGCTGAAAGTGATCATCCTGCCGTGGATACTGCACCGCCTGATACGCAAGCTGAACGTCAAATGGGACATCGAGATGCTGTTCAACATTCCCACGACAATGCTGGTCGGCATTGTGCTGGTGGTGTTCGCCTTCAACCTGGCTGCGCCGATTTCGGAGATGTCCGGCACGATTACCAAGGGGACGCTGGGCATCGCGATGGCGTGCGTACTGCTGGCATTCATGATGATGATCACGCGCAGCAAGGCCGTGCCGCAGGTAATCGGCTTTCTCGCGCTGGAAAACGGCCTGTTCTTCGCCGCCACCAGCGCCACCTACGGCATGCCGATGGTGGTGGAACTGGGCATCGCGCTCGACGTGCTGGTCGGCATGGTCATCCTGGGCATCTTCTTCTTCCAGATCCGGGAAACTTTCGATAGCCTGGACCTGAAGCATATGGAAAAACTCAAGGAAGACTGACGTGGAAATTTTCTGGATACTGGCGATACCCCTGATCGGCGGCCTGCTGCTGGCGCTGTTCGGCTACCATCGCTACGCTCCCGAACTGAACGCCGTGATGAGCTTCGGCACCTTCGTGGCATCGGCGTTCCTTACCGCGCGGGTCATCACCGACGGCCCGATTACCGCGATGAACGAACAGTTCTTCGTCGATTCCTTCAACGTCTTCCTGGTCGCGCTCACCGCCTTTGTCTCCTTCACCACCGCGCTGTTCTCGCGCCCCTACATGCGCATCGAGCAGCATCACGGCAAACTCTCAATCAACCTGCTGCGCCTTTACCACAGCATGTACCAGCTGTTCACCTTCACGATGCTGCTGGTGCTGTTGACCAACAATCTGGGCATCATGTGGGTGGCGATGGAAGCGGCGACCCTGACCACCGTGCTGCTGGTCTCGCTCTACCGCACTCCGGCGAGTCTGGAAGCGGCGTGGAAATATTTCATCTTGTGCGGGGTGGGCCTCGCCCAGGCGTTGTTCGGCACGATCCTGCTCTATTTTGCGGCAGAAAAAGTGCTCGGCGCCGGCGGCACCGCGCTGTTGTGGACGCATCTCGACAGCGTCAAGGCCCAGCTCGAACCGACCGTGCTGTCGCTCGCCTTCGTGTTCCTGCTGGTGGGCTACGGCACCAAAGTTGGCCTGGCTCCGTTGCACAGCTGGCTGCCCGATGCGCATGCGGAAGGCCCGACGCCTGTTTCCGCGGTGCTTTCCGGACTGCTGCTCAACGTCGCGCTGTACGTCGTGGTGCGCTCCAAGGTGCTGGTGGATGGAGCGCTGGGCAGCCATTTCGCCGGCGACCTGATGATGGGCTTCGGGTTGCTGAGCGTGGTCCTGGCAGCCTTCTTCCTGTCGCGCCAGAAGGACGTTAAGCGCATGTTCGCCTATTCCTCGATCGAGCACATGGGGCTGGTCACCTTCGCCTTCGGCATGGGCGGCCCGGTGGCCACCTTTGCAGGCATGTTGCACATGACGGTGCATTCGCTGACCAAGTCGGCAATCTTCTATGCCGTCGGCCACGCCACGCAGAAATCCGGCACCCAACTGATGGAAAACATCCGCGGCCTGATCAAGACCAACCCGACGATAGGCTGGGGCCTGATGATAGGCACGCTGGCCATCCTCGGCATGCCGCCGTTCGGCGTGTTCGCCAGCGAGTTCCTGATCATCACCACCGCGATGCACACTTACCCGTGGACCACGCCGTTCTTGCTGGTCGCGCTGGGCGTGGCCTTTGCCGCGATCTTCAGCCGGGTGCAGCACATGGTATTCGGCGAAACCACCGGCAAACGCCTGCCGCATCCACCCGCGCTGGTGCCGGTGTTCGTGCACCTGGGATTGGTGCTGCTGCTCGGGCTGTACATCCCGCCTTATCTGGCGAATTGGTATCGGCAGGCGGCGGCGTTGATCGGATAAACATGAGAGCCTCCATAAATCCATTTTTCGGGCGAATCGCAGCGTCGCGTGCTCGCTCAATCCTCGCCTATCAACCTGATATGTGGCTTCAACATAACCTGAAGGTTAGTTTACGCCGCAACAAGCCGCTTTGCGGCGTGTTGTCTCGTCATTCGCTGTGCGGCTCCTTGCGCTTCATCCCGCAAAATGAATTTCTGAAGGTTCTCAAATGAAACTGGAAGAGTTCACTTCAAGGTTCAACAAACTGCCCGGTGCGATGCCGATCTGGCACGGCATCGTGGACGTCGCTCAATTCCGCAGCCTGTGCGAACAGGTGAAGCACGACGGCGGCAAGCTGGTGGCGTTGTGGGGCAGCGATGAAAGCGCAAGCGGTGCGGGGTATGCGCTGCACGTCGCGCTGGTTACCGCCGCCGGTATGCTCTGCCTGACGCTGCCGGTCAGTGCGGAGCGCCCCGCCTATCCCGATATCAGCGATCTCTTCCCCGGCGCCGGCCGGATGCAGCGCGCCGTCGTCGACCTGCTCGGGCTGCACGCCACCGGCGCGGACGACCAGCGCAAATGGCTGCGCCACGGTTCATGGCCGGGCAACGCGCATCCGCTGCGCAAGAATTTTGACGGCAACAGCGTATCAAAGACGGAAACCGATGCTTATCCCTTCATTACCGTCAGCGGCGACGGCGTCCACGAAATTCCTGTCGGCCCGGTCCATGCCGGCACCATCGAGCCGGGGCACTTCCGCTTCTCGATCATCGGCGATCGCGTGCTGCGCCTTGAAGAGCGGCTGGGCTACAAGCACAAGGGCATCGAAAAGCGCTTCGAGAGCATGACGCTGGAGCAGGGCGCAAAGCTCGCCGGGCGGATCAGCGGCGACAGTACCGTGGCTTACGCGTGGGCCTACGCGCAGGCGGTGGAAAGCGTCACCGCCACCGCGCCGCCGCCCCGCGCGCTGGCGCTTCGCGCCGTGCTGCTCGAACTGGAACGCATCCACAACCACCTCGGCGACCTCGGCTACCTCGGCAACGATGTGGCGCTGTCATTCGGCTTCTCGCAGTTCTGGATACTCAAGGAAGATGTGCTGCGGTTGAACGGCGAACTGTTCGGCCACCGCTACCTGATGGATAGAGTGGTGCCCGGCGGTGTTGCCTGCGACCTCGACCATCGGGACATCGAGCGCATGTTGCAGTTGTTCGATCACCTTGAACAGGAGATCAGAATCCTGAAGGATATCTACGACGAGCACGCCGGTGCCCAGGATCGCTTCCTCACCACCGGACGGGTCACGCCCGACCTGGCCGCGCAACTGGGCCTGACCGGCTTGCCGGGGAGGGCCAGCGGCCAGGCTTGGGATATGCGCGCCCAATTCCCCTGCACGCCCTACGACCAGCTCGAGGTGCGCATGGCGACACATCGCAACGGCGACGTCGCAGCCCGGGTCATCGTGCGCTTCGAGGAAGTAATGGAATCGTTGCGTTTGATCCGCCTGATCCTGGCAGAACTTCCGGCGGGAGCATTGCGCGCAACCGTAACCGCTGCGCCGGAGCATGCGCTGGGCATAGGTTGGGTGGAAGGCTGGCGCGGCGAGATTCTGGTCGCGCTGCATACCGGCAAGAACAACGGCATCCACAGACTGCATCCGCACGATCCGTCGTGGCAGAACTGGCCGGTGCTGGAGCACGCGATCATCGGCAACATCGTGCCGGACTTCCCGCTGATCAATAAGTCGTTTAACTTGAGCTATTGCGGAGTTGATTTATGATTTGCGTAGGGTGGGCATATTTTTGTGCCCACGCGGGAACAATCTACGCGCTCCTCCGCGTGTGCACAAAAAACGTGCCCACCCTACATGACTGCGCACAGGATATTTAGACATGTACCAGATAATCCGGCAAATCCTGAAAACCGGCATCAAGACCGAAACACCTCCGCAGCCCGATCATGCGCTGCGTGTCGACGGGCAGCAATTGCAGGAGAAGATCCTGCGCCATATCGGACGTGCGCTGGCTATCCGCCATGTCGATGCGGGCTCCTGCAACGGCTGCGAGCTGGAGATCCACGCGCTGAACAATGCCTATTACAACATCGAGGGCCTGGGCATCAAATTCGTTGCCAGTCCGCGCCATGCCGACATGCTGCTGGTGACCGGGCCGGTTTCGCGGCACATGGAAACTGCGCTCAAACGCACTTACGATGCCATGCCCGAACCCAGGCTGGTGGTTGCCGTTGGCGACTGCGGCTGCACGGGCGGCATCTTCTCCTCGGCCAATTCCCCCGGCGGTGAAAACTATGCCAGCTGCGGCAAGATTTCCAACGTGATCCCGGTCGACGTCGCGATCCCCGGCTGCCCGCCCACGCCTGTAGCATTGCTGCAGGGCATACTTGCCGCTGTCTCTGTCAGCACTAAATCTGAAAACACCTGAAATTGGCCCAGTTCGAAGGGCCAGGAACAGATCAATATCTGCTGGTATGGATCAAGCCGCGTCAGGGCAGCGGTTTTCTATGCGGCCTTGAGTTGCTGGATGTGCGTGTAATCGCCTTGCTGCTCCAGCGTCCACACGTCCACCGCCTGTTGCATCCTCAGCCATATCCCCGCGCCATTGCCCAGCAGCTTGCCCAGGCGGATCGCCATATCCGGCGTAACCGGGCGGCGTTCGTGCAGTATCTCGGATACGGTGCGGCGTGACACTCCCAGTTGATCGGCAAACTCGCCTTGCGTGATTCCCAACTCAGGCAATACTACTTCGCGCAGCAATGCGCCGGGATGAGTGGGTGCGCGTTTTTTGTTTCGTAAAATATTCATCAATGGTAATCCTCCAGGTCCAGAATGCGTGCATCGCCGTTCTCAAACTCAAACGTGATGCGCCAATTGGCCGACACTCTCACGCTCCAAAGGTTGCGCTTCTCGCCCTTCAAGCGGTGCAGTAGAAAGCCGGGCAGATCCAGTTCGTTCACTTGCTCAGCCGCATCTATTGCATCAAGTATCAGGGTTATGCGTGGCGCATAGTCCGCTTGAACGCCGCTGGCACTGCCCTTGGTAAATAGCCGCTCGAGCCCTTTGTGTTTGAAGCTCTTAATCATGGCGCATTGTAACCATACACGTTACATAGTCAAGCAGGCGGAGCTTGCAGTCTTTAATGGACAATGAATACGCCGCAATACAAAGAAAAACGCCGTCTCCAGGACGGCGTTGGATGTTGCTGTACTGCTTATTGGTAGGACGGCGGGAATTGAACCGTCGGCCCGCAGACAAAAAAAGGGAAAGAGTTATTTTCCGAGCAATTTGCCACAGTGGAAGCCAGCATCGGCCAAGGGCAACGGGTAAATAAATCTGCCCCGTCTTTTTTTGGCGTCTTGGTCTTACCACTCTTGCGGCGATTGGTATTTTTGCGGCAGCAAATTGATGATTTCCCTTTGTACCTGCAAGTTATGCTCTTCGTAGAGCGCATCGCCGCACAGAGACAGTATTTCGCCAAAGTTCTCCAGAATTTTTTCGCCTTGCCACACCCATTCGACGGGCAGGCAAGTGCCAAGATCGCTGTTGGTTGGATAATCGGACAGGACAATACCCACGGCTTTGACGTGCAACCTGAGTTGTGGCGTACAGTGCTTGATGAAAACTATATCTTCATTCCTGATGGCCGAAACGACACTATGTAAGTCCAATTTGCCATCCGGCGAGGGGTAGCACACAATACCCTTATCGATGAAACCTTGTGCATTGCTTTCCTCAATTCCGAAAATTGCAGTCATCGCTCCCTCCATTTCTGTAACGCCTTTTACCGATCCTGCATGTGGTTGGCTGGCGCATCAAAGTATTCGATATCGTTGAGCCGCCGTTTTGATGCCGCGAACGCGTTCACGGGCAGCGTGAATGCCGCAGGTCTTGTACACGGCAACTGATGGTGGGCAGAGGCTGCCCACCATCCATACAGGTCTGTCGCGGAATATTCAGCGCAAGGCGAAGGTCATGCAGTTCGCTTCGTTTCTGATCATTCCAACCTGTATGCTTTCTGCCATGCACTCGAGGTCTTCGTTAAACTTGCAGCCGGCAGTCTTGCAAGCGCCGATCCCGGCGATCTGCTGCACCTGCTTGATATGGGTCGAACCCTTCAGGAAGGTATCGCAGCCGGGTTGGAGGGAGTCGCCGATGGTAATGGCTCGGGCGTGGCAATTGCTGTTGGCATTGTAGGCGCAATCGTTTGCCATGCACTTCGTGACAATAGGCATTTCAAGGCAAATGTTTTTCATGGGTTAGCTCCTTTCGGGATGTTGGACAGACCACCTGGCCGAGCGAGTGGAATACCTCTGCGAAAACCGCAGGAAATGCGCAGTAACGTCGTATCAACTCAGGAATGCTTTCCAGTAGTTGCCAATTCTCGCGATGGCCAGTTGCGGTTGCTGTGAATACTATTCCTCGCACGCAAAGGGCACCATCGGCATTTTCTGATTATGGGGTAAGGATAAGGGAACGTTTTTTCCGTCTCTTTCTGACAGAATGCAAGTGTCCAGTATGGTTCGTGGCTGCAGCTCGCCGGCGTCCGCTACCGGGTGATCTGCTAATTTGGCGCAAGACGGAAATTCCGGTAACCGCTTGCGCCATGGCAATCACGATGAGCGCTGGAGAGCCGGGCGCCAACAGTAGCCACTCATATCATCACGCCGGGATTGCCTCGCAATCCTGGCTACAATGTTGACAATCGTGGCGTACCAACTGGCAGTGAGGTATAACTGTGACGAACAATAGAGTAGGAAAAATAACGATGCAGAGAATCTTCTCCCCGGCCATCGCCCTGCTGAACCGCATGAGTTACACCAAGAAATTCACGCTGCTGTGGCTGGTGTCATTGGTCCCAATCGCCGTGGTGGTGTACAGCCTGTTTGCCAGCCTTGAGCGGGTTATCCAGCCCTCGCAGCTGGAACTGCAAGGCCTCGCGCTGATTGAGCCGATTTCCCGAACCGTACAGCTCATGCAGCAGCACCGCGGGTTCTCGGCCGTGCTGTTCGGCGGCAACGAGGCGATGCGGGACCGGCGCGCCGCCAAGGAAACAGAAGCAACCAAGGCATTCGGGGCAATGGAGAAAGAGTTGCCGCCCGGCCTGACCGCGAGCGAAGAGTTCCGGAGCATCAAGGCAAGCTGGGTGCGGCTGCGCGAAGAGGGACACCGTTGGACAGCGGAGGAGAACTTTGCCGCACATACCCGCCTGATCGAGCGGATGCAGTCGTTCGAGCTGTCGATCGCCGATGACTATGCGCTGATCCTGGATCCGGAGACCGCCACGTTCTACCTGATCGACACCGCCATCAACAAGCTGCCGCACGCATTCGAGCATCTCGGCCAGCTCCGCGCGTACGGCACCGGCATCCTGGCAAAGAAACAGATCACTGAATCCCAGAAGGCGAAATTGAACGGCCTGGTTGCCGAACTCGACGGCACGCTCAAGGAGCTCAGGGTCAATATCGAGAAGACCGCGCGCCACAATCCGGCAGTGCGGGGAACGCTCCCAAAGGCAGCCGACGGCATTGTCGGCTCGGCCCGGAAGGTTACTGATGTCGTGGCGTCGGACATCTTGGCGGGTCGTTTTGCGACGCCTCCTGATGTCTTTCTGGATATGGCCACCGCAGAGATCGACAAGAGCTACGCGCAACTGCATGAAATCATGCTGCCGACAGCCAAAACGCTGATCGCGGCGCGGATTGCCCGGGCAGAAAATACGCTGCTTGTGAGCGTCGGCGTCGCCCTGCTGCTGTTTTTGCTGGTGGTCTATATCTTGATCAGCATCTACTACGCCATTATCGGCAGCATTCGATCGCTGGTACATTCCGCACACACCTTTGCCGAGGGCGACCTGAACCAGCGTATCAAGCTCGGCACGCGCGACGAGCTCAGCCAGATAGGCGACAGCTTTAACAAAATGGCCGAAGGCTTCAACGCCCTGCTTGAAGAGCGCAAGCGCACCGAGCTTGCGCTGCAACAAAATCAGGAACTGCTCAACGAGGCGCAGCGGCTGGGGAAATTGGGCTGTTGGGTGCTGGACATGGTGAGCGGCGAGTTGCGCTGGTCGGATGAGGTTTACCGGATATTCGAGCTGGATCCGGCGCAATTCTCGCCTTCCTATGAAAACTTCCTGAACGTGATCGATCCGGATGACCGCGACAAGGTGAATCGTGCCTATACACAGTCGCTGGAGGATCGCCGGCCCTACGATATCGAGCATCGCCTGCGATTTGCGGATGGCCGCATCAAATGGGTGCACGAGCACTGCTCCAGTGAGTTTGATGTTTCGGGCAAGCCGTTGCGTTCGGTGGGGGCGGTGCAGGATGTCACCGAGCGCAAGCAGGCAGAGCTCGACCTCAGGGAATATCAGCAGTTGCTGCGTGAACTGGCGGCTCAGAACGTGGCGTCGCGGGAATCAGAGGCCAAGCATATCGCCCGCGAAGTGCACGATGAGCTGGGACAGCTTTTAACGGCGCTGCGCATGGATGTTTCGCTGCTGCGCATCCAGTTCGGCACGCGCGATCCGGATTTGATGAAAAAGTCCAAGGAGATGCTGGCGCTGGTGGATAAGGCCATTCAAGGGGTGCGCGACGTGACGGCCAATTTGCGGCCGGCGGCGCTGGATATGGGGATTGTTCCCGCCATTGAATGGCTATGCAATAATATTTCCGGCCGCACGGATACAGCGTGCACATTGCGGGTCATCAATGATCCGGTTGAACTGGATGAGGACCGAATCGTGGTGATATTTCGCATCGTGCAGGAGTCGCTGACCAATGTAATGCGTTATGCCGAGGCGAATAGCGTTGAAATCACGATCGGGCTGCGTGGCAGTGATGTCTTCGTGGAAGTGTGCGACGATGGCAAAGGGTTCAATCCTGCCGCGCTGTCGCCGAAAGAATCCTTCGGCTTGATGGGTATGCGCGAACGCGCACTGGCCGTGGGCGGCAAGGTTGAGATCACCAGTGCACCATCGAAAGGAACGGGCGTTTCCGTCAGCATTCCGGTCAAACCAAGGGGGAGTGTTTCATGATTCGAGTGTTGATCGCCGACGATCATGCCATTGTGCGCGAAGGATTGAAAAAGATACTCGCGTTGACCCAGGACATCAATGTGACGGCTGAGGTAGCCAATGGCGCCGAGATAATCAAGCGTCTGCGTGGCGCAGCTGACGTCGATTTGCTGTTGCTGGATTTTGTCATGCCGGGTGTCAGCGGCGTGGATTTGATCGGACGCATCAAGGCATGCTGCGCGGACTTGCCGATTCTCGTCTTCAGCATGCATAACGAGTCGCAGATAGCCTTTCGGGCGATCAAGGCAGGGGCTGCCGGCTTCATTTCCAAGGACAGCGAGCCGGAAATCCTGCTGAAAGCTATTCGCAAGGTGGCTGGCGGCGGGAGATATATCGATCCTGCGCTGGCCGAACAATTGGCATACGAGGCGGCGTTTCCCGAACAGCGTGCGCCTCACGCCCTGCTTTCGGACAGGGAACTCGAAGTGTTCCGCATGCTGGTTGCCGGCAAGCGTGTCAACGAAATTGCCGACCAGCTTGCCATCAGCAACAAGACGGTGAGCACGCACAAGCAGCACCTGATGGAAAAAATGAGAGCCAGCAGCACGGCGGAGCTGGTGCGCTACGCTGTTCAAAACAGTCTGTTCCGCTAATTCGGCCGGCCGACCTGCACTCCCCCTGGGAAAATCCCTACCCCAGGCAGCATCTTTGCCGAGAGCAGAATCAGCATCTCCCGATGTGTCGCTGTTGCTGATCCAAGCATAATCTATCCACCTCTGAAGCATTATTGAATCGGTCTGCCACCGCTTGCGACGAGTGAATCCGGTGGCGTGCGGATAATTTGCGCGCTGCGGCGACCAAAGGTGCAGGGATATGACGAAAGGAGCAGGGATATGAACCGCAACACGGCTGCAACCGAGAGTAGAGATGCCAGTAAACAGTGCGCTGGGAAGGTTTGCTGGTCAAGCGAATGGTCATTCCTTGAGCACGCAGAAGTCGCTTTGCGGAAACCAGCACAGTTCCCAATCATCAAAATACCGCCGGCTGGAAGCCACGCTAACGCCAGCCAAAACTCATCGTAAGCATGCTCCAATTCTTTATGGCGCGGGCAATTGGGGCAATCAGCCAGGCACGTTTTCCAAAAATGGATGCTCGTCGGCCAGTCCGACGGCAGTGCCGATCAAAACCGCATTTTCTCATTGCAGATACTCGGAGTACGAAATGTCGAACAAGTACAGGAAATTTGATGCCACGCTGTTTGTCAGAAAGGCCATGCGGGACAGGAAGGAAATGAAGGCCGAGTTGAATGAGCTCCGCTATTTCCTCGATCGGAATGTCGAACGGAGAACCGAACAACTGTTAAAGCGCATCACATTGCTGGAATCCTGCAATGCGACATTGTGTTGCAAGCTCACCCTGGCTGAGAAGGAAATCGCTGCGCTGAAGCAGCTGCCAGCGCTTACCCTGCCAAGGAAAAGTGCGGAACAGAGGGATCGTGCCATGAAGCCGTACGTTATGAGCAATCAGGCACAAAAAGCGGCTGAACTGATCATCATCCAGGGTAAGTGGGGCAAACATGCCACTGCCACCTGATGCACGCCGCTTCCGTATTTGAAAGGAAATGCCATGAGCCAGAATCCCGCTCAATCCGAAGAAATCGATGCTGCTTTGAGGGCAATGCCAAGCCGCGAGCAACAGCCGGGTACATCAATTCAGGATCGGGCTCGGCCGAGCGCTATTCATGGCATTGAGCTCGAAGGTCTGCCGGCGTGGCGGATTTTGCATACAACACGGCGCACAAGAAACCGGCGCATCGCTTGCCGGGCTCATAGCCATTAGCCCGGTGCATGCAGCAATTGTTTGATTTGGCCGTAACGGCATTTACCTTGGAGAAACAGCATGAAAATGGAAGCAGTACGCCCCATCGCCACGTCGCGAGGTATCAATCCAGCCATACTCTCAAGAGATGAATTGATTAAATTGATTCAGGTGCAGAAAGGTTATTTTGATTGTTTCGCCACTGCCTATGATGGCGAATGTGGTCAAACCAGCTGTAGCTTGCGCGAGGACTGTTTTGCGGTCGCCCAACAAGGAGCGCGGTCATGAACTTGGACAAGTCAGAGAAGGCCAAACCCAAATCTATTGAAGTTTCGAGATTGTAAAAAACCCGCAGGGGGGTTCCCTGTTCTATCAGCAAGGAGAAAGTCGCATGGTAACCGGCACAGTAAAATGGTTTAACGATTCAAAGGGTTTTGGTTTTATCACTCCCGATAATGGCAGCGATGATTTGTTCGCACATTTTTCTGCAATCAACACGAGCGGTTTCAAGTCACTCAAGGAAGGCCAGAAAGTCAGCTTTGAAGTGGTGCAAGGCCCCAAGGGCAAGCAAGCCTCCAACATTCAAATGGCTTAGTGATTGCTTTTGCCAACATCGACAAGGAGAGCCAACGTGAACGGCTTCGCGCAAGGAAATCCCTGCTTCATGAAAGACGGTGCTCCGCTGGTTACGGGTGTCACGTGATGAAAAGGGTAATTATGCGCCATCGCTAGTTGTGCGACTGCGTGCTGGTGAAGCAGCCAAAAGGTGCTCACACAACTGCACGCAGTCGAGATGGCTGCCGCAGCCAATAAGGCGACTGGAAGAAAAGCGTCGCGATCGAATTCATCAATCGCTATGTGTTTTCCGACGGTCAACTCCAAACCATCAGCACGGTGCAGTTCGAAGAAGGCAATACGGGGATATTCCAGATTATGGCTTCCAGGCGCACGCCTTCTTCCAGTCCAATCCCGCTCACGCGGCGCGATCTTTATCACCGGCCACACTGAATCAACAATGTGATCACCGCAGCACAATGTTTTACTGAAGGAGAACTTATCATGGGCCACACAGACACTTCCGACGGTTTCCGCCAAGTTCAGCGGCACGACGGCATCTTCAGGGAGCGCATGCACGATGCCTACAAGGCGAAGGGCAAGCTGCAGGATCCGACCGTCTGTATGCAATGCGGCGCGGTCTTTCATGAAGGGCGCTGGCAATGGCGATCGAGCCCGGCAAACGCTCACCGGGAAACCTGCCCCGCCTGCCATCGGATCCGTGACCATTATCCCGCCGGTTTTCTGACCATGAAGGGCGAGTTCTTTCGGTTTCATCGCCGCGAGATCATGCATCTCGTGCGCAACCATGAACTGCAAGAGCGTGCAGAACACCCGCTCAAACGCATCATGTCGGCGGAAGAAAAAGACGGCGCGACACTGATGACCACTACCGATATCCATCTGGCCCGCGGCATCGGCGAAGCGTTGCATCATGCCTATCACGGCGAGCTGGAGTTTCACTACAACCAGGAACGGAATCTGTTGCGCGTGGACTGGACGCACTGACGGGCACGGCGAATATGGCCGCCCCCGATGATGAAATTCACCGCAAGTCACGCGGATAACCAGAGGAGCAAAACCGGTCCGCTCCGATGGCCTTCAGAATTAACATGGGACAGTTCAGCTTCGCATTTGTTTTCGAACAGTCATGTGCCGCCGCCAAAAATTAAGATCAGATCGCGACAGATTTCTTACTAGATAAAAACGACACCGCGAGGGTGTCGTTTTAGGAGGGGATTGGCCTTGCAGGCCGCATATTCGCTTGCAAGCGATTGCTGCTCCGGGCTACAAACAGCACGCAGGTGCTGTTTGCTTGACGCCCTCCGCCCCCGCGCCCGTCCCGGACGCGGATTCAATTCCCGCGCAATCACAACGCAATAAACAAAAACGACACCGCAAGGGTGTCGTTGAAGTGGGACTTGGCCTTGCAGGCCGCGCATTCGCTCGCCGCGCATTCGCTCGCACGCGAATGCCGTTCCGGGCTACAAACAGCACGCAGGTGCTGTTTGCTTAACGCCCTCCACCCCGCGCCCGTACCGGACGCGGATTTAATATCCAACGTATCGCTACCAAAACAAAAAGCCCACCACAAGGGTGAGCTTTTTGTTTTGTTGGTGGAGACGGCGGGAATTGAACCCGCGTCCGCAAGTCCTCTACAGATAGTTCTACATACTTAGCCTGGCTGTTTGATTTGATCCCGTACACGCCAACCGGCGGGCTGGTAAAGGACGAGTCACCTTGATTTTAGCTTCGAGCAAAGTGACCCTGCCCGACACGATTCTGTGTAATTTACCTCACTCATCTCGGCCTTGCGGCTTTGAGCCCCTCCACAGACAGCAGGGTGTGAGGTCTAGCAGACTAAGCTGCTAAAGCGTACGTTTCGTCGTTTGCGACTAGTTTTTTCCAGCTGATTTACGAGGTGGCGGGTCCTCGGTATGCCCTACGCTGCTTTGTAACCCACGTCGAAGCCAAGTCGTCCCCGGTTCGAAATGCTTTTATAACCTGCTTTGTTGCTTGCTCGCTACGGATCTAAAAGCATTTCCCCGTTGCGAGTGAGGCAGATTGTAACAGAGTCTCAGAGGGTCAGATAAGCGAGAAGTTCCGTAGGCTGGTTCACGCTGGCGTATGCGTTCCAGTTTTTTAACGATACGTCACCGCTGACATAGCCGTAGCAGGCGATGATGCCGCGCATGCCACTGGCATTGGCGGCTTGCATGTCGCGCAGGTCGTCGCCGAGATACAGGCATTGTGCGGGAGTAACGCCGATGAGCTCGCAGGCCTTGAGCATCGGCTCGGGATGCGGTTTGGCGTGCGCGCAGGTGTCGCCGCTGATCAGGCAACCGGCGCGCTCTGCATAGCCCAGCGCCTGCATCAGCGGCACGGTGTAGCGGTGCGGCTTGTTGGTGATGATGCCCCACTGAATGCCGCGCTGCTCCAGTGCGGCAACCAGTTCTGCCATGTCGCCGAACAGGCGCGTGTATACACAGATGTTGCGTTCGTAATAGGCGAGGAAGATGTCGCGCAGGGCGTCGTAGTCGGAATGTTCCGGCTCGATGCCGAAGCCGAGCTTGAGCAGGCCGCGAGAGCCGTGCGAGGCCTGCGGGCGGATGGTATCCAGCGGCAGCGGGGGCAGTTGGCGCGAGGCGCGGGTGTGATTCAGCGCGGCGGCAAGATCGGGCGCGGTGTCGGCGAAGGTGCCGTCGAGGTCGAACAGGACTGCTTTGACAACAGAGGACGGAGGACAGAGGACAGAGGACAGATTGTTGTGCTCCGCCTTGCGGCACGGCATATCAAGGGCGCGGCGCGGCCGCGACAAAACCTCTGTCTTCTGTCTTCTGTCTTCAGTCTTCTGGTTACTCACGACGGCAGGCGATCATGTAGTTCACGTCCGTGTCCCTGCCCAGTGAATACTCCTGGCTGATCGGGTTGTAGCTCATGCCGGTCAGATCGACCAAGCTCAAACCGGCATTGCGGCAGGACTGCGCCAGTTCGGAGGGCTTGATGAACTTGGAGTAGTCATGCGTGCCGCGCGGCAGCAGGTTCAGCACATATTCCGCGCCGATCACTGCCAGCAGGTAGGACTTCAGGTTGCGGTTGAGGGTGGCGAAGAACACCCAGCCGCCCGGTTTGACCAGCTTCGCGCAGGCCGTGACCACGCTTTGCGGGTCGGGTACATGCTCGAGCATCTCCATGCAGGTGACGATATCGTAATGGCCGGGCTGCTCGGTGGCGTGTTCTTCCACGGCAATCTTGCGGTAGTTGACTTGCCTGCCGCTTTCCAGCAAGTGTAGCTTGGCAACTTGCAGCGCTTTTTCGGAAAGGTCTATGCCGCTGACATTGGCGTTCTGCCCGGCCATTCCTTCAGACAAAATTCCGCCGCCGCAGCCGACATCCAGCACGCTTTTGCCTGACAAACCGGCAAGGAGGTCGATATAGTCCAGGCGCAGTGGGTTGATGTCGTGCAACGGCTTGAATTCACTGTTTGGATCCCACCATTTGTGGGCTAGTTGCGAAAATTTTTCCAGTTCGATGGGGTCAACGTTGGTCATGGCACGTGGCTGGATTGGAAAGTGTGCGACTTTAACAAAACTCAATGCTTTAGCCAAATAGTCCGAGCCATCAAGCAGGTGGCTCAGGGTGGTCTCGGTGTGTTAAAATCCGCGCTTTGTCGTGCGTCAATTGCACACGATTACTTGCCTTGGGTCAGAGTAAATACATGGAACAACAATTCGCCAAAGAAACACTCCCGGTCAGCCTCGAAGAAGAGATGCGCAAGTCCTATCTGGACTATGCGATGAGTGTCATTATCGGCCGCGCGCTGCCGGATGTGCGCGACGGCCTGAAGCCGGTGCACCGCCGCGTGCTGTTCGCGATGCACGAGCTGTCCAACGACTGGAACAAAGCCTACAAGAAGTCGGCGCGTATCGTCGGCGACGTGATCGGTAAATACCACCCGCACGGCGATACGGCGGTGTACGACACCATCGTGCGCATGGCGCAGGACTTTTCGCTGCGCTACACACTGGTGGACGGGCAGGGCAACTTCGGCTCGGTGGACGGCGATAACGCGGCGGCGATGCGTTACACCGAAATCCGCATGGCGAAAATCGCCCATGAATTGCTCGCCGACCTGGACAAGGAGACGGTGGACTTCGGGCCGAACTACGACGGTTCCGAGCACGAGCCGCTGGTGTTCCCGGCGCGCTTCCCCAACCTGCTGGTGAACGGCTCCTCCGGTATCGCGGTGGGCATGGCGACCAACATTCCGCCGCACAACCTGAACGAGGTGGTGGATGCCTGTCTTGCGTTGCTGAAGAACCCCGATCTGGATATCGAGCAGTTGATTGAACTCGTGCCCGCGCCGGATTTCCCGACAGCGGGTTTCATCTACGGCCTGGCCGGGGTTAAGGAAGGCTACCGCACCGGGCGCGGCCGCGTGGTGATGCGCGCGCGCACCCACTTTGAAGATATTGACAAGGTTGGTGGCCGCCAGGCCATCATCATCGACGAGCTGCCCTACCAGGTTAACAAGGCCAATCTGCTGATCAAGATCGGCGAGATGGTGCGCGAGAAACGACTGGAAGGTATTTCCGAAATCCGCGACGAATCGGACAAGTCCGGGATGCGCGCGGTAATCGAACTGAAGCGCGGCGAGAACGCCGATGTGATCCTCAACAAGTTGTACAAAGATACCCAGTTGCAGGACAGCTTTGGCATCAACATGGTCGCGATCATCGACGGCCAGCCCAAGCTGCTCAACCTCAAGCAGGTGATCGATGCATTCCTGCGCCATCGCCGTGAAGTGGTCACACGCCGCACCATATTCGAATTGCGCAAGGCGCGCGAACGCGGCCATATTCTGGAAGGCCTGGCGGTGGCATTGTCCAATGTGGACGAGATCATCGCCTTGATCAAGGCCGCACCGACCCCGTCCGATGCCAAGCGCGAACTGATGGCACGCGGCTGGCGTTCGTCGCTGGTCGAAGACATGCTCAGCCGCGTCAGCGATGCGTCGCGTCCGGAAGGCTTGCTGCCCGAGTTTGGTCTGGTCGGGCAGGGGAACACGCGCGGCTATCATCTTTCCGATGCGCAGGCGCAGGCGATACTGGAATTGCGCCTGCAACGCCTGACAGGGCTGGAACAGGACAAGATCGTCGGCGAATATCGCGAGGTGATGGACAAGATCACCGACCTGCTCGACATCCTCGCCAAGCCGGAACGTGTGACGCAAATCATTCATGATGAATTGATCGCGGTGAAAGCGCAGTTCGGCGACAAACGCCGCAGCGAGATCATTACGCACACGCAGGACATGAGCATGGAAGACCTGATCGCGCCGGAAGACGTGGTGGTCACGCTGTCGCACGGCGGTTACATGAAGTCGCAGCGTCTCGATGAATATAAAGCACAGAAGCGCGGTGGCCGCGGCAAGCAGGCCACGGCGACCAAGGAAGACGATTTCATCGACAACCTGTTCATCGCCAATACCCACAACTACATCCTGTGCTTCTCGAATCGCGGCCGCGTCTACTGGCTCAAGGTTTACGAAGTGCCGCAGGGCAGCCGTATTTCGCGCGGCAAGCCGATCGTGAATCTGTTGCCGCTGGAAAGTGGCGAGAAAATCAACGCGGTGTTGCCGGTGAGCGAGTTCGTCGAGGATAAATATGTGTTCTTCGCCACCGCAAGCGGCATTGTGAAGAAAACGTCATTGAATGATTTTTCGCGCCCGATGAAGCGCGGCATCATTGCGATCAATCTGGATGAGGATGATCGACTGATCGGGGTCGCCTTGACTGACGGCAAACATGATGTGATGCTGTTCTCGAACGGCGGCAAAGCGGTGCGTTTCGATGAAAACGATGTGCGTCCGACCGGACGCGCGTCGCGCGGTGTGATTGGCATGAAGATGGCCGCCAGGCAGCAGGTCATCTCGCTGCTGGTGGCCGAGGATGAACAGCAAAGCGTATTGACCGCGACCGAGAACGGTTACGGCAAGCGCAGTCCTATCGTTGAGTACACCCGTCACGGGCGCGGCACGCAGGGCATGATCGCGATCAAGGCTTCACCGCGCAACGGCATGGTGGTCGCCGCGACGCTGGTGAATGTCGATGACGAGATCATGCTGATCGGCACCAGCGGTGTGTTGATCCGCACCCGCGTCAAGGAGATCCGCGAAATGGGTCGCACCGCTCAGGGCGTCACGCTGATGAATGTGGAGAAGGGCGAGAAGCTGGCTGGTTTGAGCCGCATCGCCGAGCCGGAGGAAGAGGGGCAGGATTGAGGATCGAGGATCGAGGATTGAGTAAAACCCGCTGCATCGCTTCTCACTCAATCCTCGATCCACAATCCTCGATCCTAAATTTTATTTATTAGATTTGAGTTAAAAATGACTATCTACAACTTCAGTGCGGGTCCGGCAGTAATGCCGAAAGAAGTGTTGCTGCAGGCTCAGGCGGAATTGCCCGACTGGCACGGCAGCGGTATGTCGGTGATGGAAATGTCGCATCGCGGCAAGGAGTACATGGGTATCCACGCCCAGGCCGAGGCCGATCTGCGCGAGTTGATGGGGATTCCCGCCAACTACAGGGTGCTGTTCCTGCAAGGCGGCGCGCACCTGCAATTTTCGATGATCCCGCTGAACCTGTTGCGCGGCAAGCTCTCTGCCGACTATGTGAACACCGGCGATTGGTCGAAGAAGGCCATCGGCGAGGCGAAGAAATTCTGCTATGTGAATGTGGTGGCGGACAATGCTGACAGGAAGGGCACCCACGTGCCTGCGTTCGATACCTGGAATCTGGACAAGGATGCGGCTTATGTGCACTACACGCCGAACGAGACGATAGGCGGCGTGGAATTCAACTGGGTGCCGGAAGTCGGGGACGTGCCGCTGGTGGCGGATATGTCGTCCAATATCCTGTCGCGCCAGATCGATGTATCCAAATTCGGCCTGATCTATGCCGGAGCGCAGAAGAACATCGGCCCTGCCGGGATGGCGCTGGTCATCGTGCGCGAAGATCTGCTGGGCCATGCACCGTCCGGTTTGCCGACGATGCTGGATTACAAAATACACGCCGACAACGACTCGATGTACAACACGCCGCCCACCTACACGATCTACATGGCCGGGCTGGTGTTCCAGTGGCTGAAGAAGAATGGCGGTATTGCCGCGATGGAAAAGAATAATATCGCCAAGGCAAAGGTACTGTATGACGCGATCGATGCCAGCAACGGTTTCTACAATTGCCCGGTGAACAGGGCGGATCGTTCGCGGATGAACGTGCCCTTTACTTTGCAAAATACAGGCACGCTGAAAGACACGAGCCTGGACAGCGATTTCCTGAAACAGGCCGATGCGCGCGGGCTGCTGCAACTCAAGGGGCACCGTTCGGTGGGCGGGATGCGCGCCTCGATTTACAATGCGATGCCGCTCGCAGGCGTGCGGGCGCTGGTGGATTTCATGAACGAGTTCGCCCAGAAGCGCGGCTGATAACAAGACAGCTAACGGCAGAACAACAAACAGAAGGCAGCTCGCGGAAAATGGCAGGTCCATATCGCATCCTTACGTTGAACAAAATTTCTGCCCAGGGGCTGAAGCGCTTTCCCGCGCCTGCTTATCTGATAGGCAATGACATCTCCGGGCCGGATGCGATCCTGGTGCGTTCCCAGGTGATGCACGACATGGATATTCCGGCCAGCGTAAAAGCGATTGCGCGCGCCGGCACTGGAACCAACAACATTCCGGTCGCCAAGATGAATGCTCGCGGCGTGCCGGTATTCAATGCGGCCGGAGCGAATGCCAATGCGGTAAAGGAACTGGTGATTGCCGGCATGTTGCTGGCGGCGCGCAACATTGTCCCCGCGCTGCACTTTACCGCGGGCCTGCAGGGCGACGATGCGGCCCAGCAAAAGCAGGCCGAGGACGGCAAAAAGAATTATGCGGGCATCGAGCTGAAAGGCCGCACGCTCGGCATCATCGGGTTGGGGGCGATCGGCCGTCTGGTGGCGGAAGCCGCGCTGAGCCTGGGGATGCGCGTGTATGGCTATGATCCGGGAATTACGGTTGATGCGGCATGGAGCTTGTCATCGCAGGTGAAGAAGGCGCCAAGTATCGAGGAATTGCTGAAGAACAGCGACTTTGTCACTCTGCATGTGCCTTTGCTGGAGGCGACGCTCGGCCTGATCAACACGCAGCGTGTGCAACAGATGAAGCCGGGTAGCGTGCTGCTGAATTTTTCACGCGACACGATCGTGGATAATGATGCGGTGCTGGCTGGCCTGGCGAGCAGGCATTTGCGCGGTTATGTGTGCGATTTCCCCGCGCAAAAACTGCAGGGGCAGGACAATGTGGCGGCTTTGCCGCATCTGGGCGCATCCACCGAAGAGGCGGAAGAAAACTGTGCGGTGATGGTGGTGGATCAGCTGCGCGAGTATCTGGAACACGGCAACTTGACCAACTCGGTGAATTTCCCGACAGTGGTGATGCCGCGTGAATCCCCTTTTCGTCTGGCGATTTCCAACAGCAACGTGCCGAACATGCTGGGGCAGATTTCCACCAAGCTGGCGCAGGCGGGCATCAACATTCATAACATGATGAACAAGTCGCGCGGCGAAATGGCTTACACTCTGGTGGATACCGACAGCGCGATACCGGCTGACCTGATTGGGCAAATTGCTGCGATTCGGGGCGTGCTTCTGGTGCGCGATTTGCCGCTGGCAGAGACAGCATGATTGACAAGTTAATGAACGAAGCAATACGAAAAACATATGTCCGGGCACCCGTATGGCCGATAAATTAAAACAACTCCGTGAGCAAATCGATCGGCTGGATGACGAACTGTTGAAACTCGTTAATCAGCGCGCGGCACTGGCGCAGCAGATCGGACATCTGAAACTCAACAATGCGGTGTTGCGCCCCGAGCGCGAGGCGCAGGTGTTGCGGCGCGTGCAGGACAAAAATGCCGGGCCGCTGGGCAATCAGGCGGTGGCGCAATTGTTCACCGAAATCATGTCGCAGTGCCGCGCGCTGGAGGCGCCTTTGTCGGTTGCCTATCTCGGCCCGGAAGGCACGTTTACCGAAGCAGCGGCACTGAAACGCTTTGGCAACGCGATACTGGGGCAGCCGTATGCAACCATAGACGACGTGTTCCGCGCGGTGGAAGGCGGCACTGCCCATTACGGCATGGCCCCTGTGGAAAATTCCACCGAAGGCGCGATCGGCCGCACGCTGGATTTGCTGATGCAAAGCCCGCTGCAGATTTGCGGCGAAGTGATGCTGGCTATCCATCAGTGCCTGCTGTCGCAGCATTGCGAAATGAGCGCGATCAAGACCGTGTACTCGCATCCGCAATCGCTGGGCCAATGCCAGGGCTGGCTGAATGCAAATTTGCCGCACGCGGCGCGCATCCCTGCCGCCAGCAACGCCGAGGCCGCGAGGCTGGCGGCGCAAAATTCGCACAGTGCGGCAATCGCGGGCAGCCAGGCCGCAGCGCATTTTGGCTTGAGAATATGCATGGAAAATATCGAGGACGATGCCAACAACACCACACGCTTTCTGGTGCTGGGCAATCAGCAGGTCGCCCCTTCCGGCAACGACAAGACTTCGCTGGTGATGTCCGCAGCCAACCGTCCCGGCGCGGTGCACGATCTTCTGGTTCCATTGGCCAAACACGGTGTCAGCATGACCAAACTGGAGTCGCGTCCGGCACGTTCCGGCTTGTGGGAATACGTGTTCTATGTGGACATCGAAGGCCACCAGTCAGACGCCAAGGTGGTCGCGGCGCTGGCCGAGCTGAAACAGGTCGCGGCTTTTGTGAAGGTGCTGGGGTCGTATCCGGTGGCAGTTTAGCGGGCGTAGGGTGCATTCCATGCACCATGGTGCGCAGAGCGCACCCTACCTTTTGTGTGGAAAGATAGTTTCTAATTTTTGGTTCCGGCTTGTCCGGTTTAGGTTTCAAATGAATTATTCTGATCTGGCACCTCCTTATATCCGCGCCATTGCGCCCTACCAGCCCGGCAAGCCGATCTCCGAACTGGAGCGCGAACTGGGCATCACCGGCATCGTCAAGCTGGCCTCGAACGAAAATCCCTTGGGGGCCAGTCCGCAAGCGGTTGCGGCGGCGCGCGCCATGCTGGAAGAGATCGCCCTGTATCCTGACGGCAACGGCTTCGCGCTGAAAGATGCATTGGCGCAGCGCTACGGCGTGGCGCACGGCCAGATCGTGCTGGGCAACGGCTCCAACGACATGCTTGAACTGGCCGCGCGCGCCTTCCTGACTGTCGGCGACAAGGCGGTGTACTCGGCTCATGCCTTCGCGGTGTATCCGCTGGCGACACAGGCGGTGGGTGCGACCGGTGTCAGCGTGTCCGCCGTCAATTTCGGCCATGACCTGAAGGCGATGCTGCAAGCCGCTGTGGGGCAACAGGCCAAGCTGGTGTTCATCGCCAATCCGAACAACCCGACCGGTACTTTCCTGAGTGCGGCTGCATTGATGGATTTTCTGCGCGCTCTGCCGTCGAATATCCTGGTGGTACTGGATGAGGCCTATAACGAATATCTGCCTGAGGAATGCCGTTACGATTCGGTGGCGTGGCTGAAAGAATTTCCCAATCTGATCATCTCGCGCACCTTCTCCAAGGCTTACGGCCTGGCCGGCTTGCGTGTGGGTTATGCCTTCGCACATGTGCAGGTGGCCGACATGATGAACCGCGTGCGCCAGCCCTTCAACGTCAACAGCGTGGCGCAGGCCGCCGCCGTGGCGGCGTTGCAGGATGAAGATTTTGTGCGGCAGACGAACGAACTGAACCGGCGCGGCATGGCGCAGATTACCGGAGAATTAAGCAGGCTGGGATTGGAGTACATTCCATCGTTCGGCAACTTCGTCAGCTTTAAAATTTCGGAGCCGGCAGCTGGTAGCTTGTTGCGTGTAGCTAAAGGGGAAAACCAACAGGCAGTGGTTGGCCACCCGCTACCCGCTACGAGCCACAAGCCCATGCAAGCTCTGAGCCATGGCGAAGGGGCGATGCATGTTTATCGGCGCTTGCTGGAGTTGGGTGTGATCGTGCGCCCGATTGCCAATTACGACATGCCGGGCTGGTTGCGCGTGAGCATCGGCCTGGAAACAGAGAATGATAAATTTTTGTCTGCGCTAAAGCGGATACTTGGAGAGCAATAATGATTATCGTAATGGGAAAAGATGTCACTGACGGGCAGATTGGCGCAGTTGTAAAGAGACTCGAAGCAGCAGGTTTGAAAGCGAACATTTCGCGCGGCATCGAACGCACCGTGATCGGCGCGATCGGTGATGAGAGCCCGCTGACCGAGGAAATGTTCACGCCGCTGCCCGGTGTCGAATCGGCGATGCATATCGCCAAACAGTACAAGATCGTTTCGCGCGAATCTCACCGCAACAACACCGTGATCGACATCGGCGGCATTCCTATCGGCGGCAATCAGATTCAGGTGATCGCCGGACCGTGTTCGGTGGAAACGCAGGAACAGATGGATTTGTCGGCCAAATATGTGCATGAGGCGGGTTGCCGCATGATGCGCGGCGGCGCGTTCAAGCCGCGCACCAGCCCCTACGCTTTTCAGGGCAAGGGCAAAGAGGGTCTGGACATGTTCCGCAAGGCGGCCGGCCCATACAAGTTACCCATCGTCACCGAGTTGATGGACGTGCGCCAGATCGAGTTGTTCATGGAATACGACGTGGACGTGATCCAGATTGGCACTCGCAACATGCAGAATTTCGACCTGCTCAAGGAAGTCGGGCGCATCAACAAGCCAGTGATCCTCAAGCGCGGCATGTCGGCGACCATTTCCGAATGGCTGATGTCGGCGGAATACATCGCGGCGGGCGGCAACCACAACATCATCTTCTGCGAACGCGGCATCCGCACTTTCGAAACAGCCTATCGCAATGTGCTGGACGTGACCGCGATCCCGGTGCTGAAAAAAGAGACCCACCTGCCGGTGATCGTCGATCCTTCCCACGCGGGCGGCAAGGCGTGGATGGTTCCGGCGCTGTCGCAGGCAGCGATCGCTGCAGGCGCTGACGGCCTGCTGGTCGAGATGCACCCCAGCCCGTGCGACGCCTGGTGCGACGCGGATCAGGCGCTGACTCCTCAAGAGTTGAAAAAGTTGATGGGAGCGCTGGGCGGGATCGCCAACGCTATCGGGCGCACGCTGTAAAGAAGGTTCGCGGAATAATCGTTTCTACCCCCATCCCAACCTTCCCCCTGCAAGGGGGAAGGAGTTTAATTCCCTCCCCCTTGCAGGGGGAGGGCTAGGGTGGTGGTAGAAGCCTAAGAGGGACTGCTTATGTCCAACCCACAATTCAAAAAAATCGTTATCTTCGGCACTGGCCTGATCGGCGGCTCGTTCGCGCTGGCGTTGCGCAAGGCAAATGCCGTCGGCGAGGTGGTCGGTTTCGGGCGCAGCGAGACTACGCTGCAACAGGCCCGGCAACTCGGCATCATCGACCGCATTGGGCAGGAAGTGGCTGCCGAAGTCGGCGACGCCGACCTGGTATTGCTGGCCACCCCGGTCGGGCAGATGGCGGAACTGATGGCGCGCATCGCGCCTCATCTCGGCGCACACACGCTGGTCACCGATGGCGGCAGCACCAAGAGCGATGTGGTCCGTGAGGTTTACGCGCAACTGGGCAGCAGGGTGGCGCAGTTTGTTCCCGCCCATCCCATTGCGGGCGCGGAGAAGAGCGGCGCGGGCGCGGCGCTGGCCGATCTGTATCAGGGCAGGAAAGTGGTGCTGACGCCGCTGCCGGAAAATTCGCAGGATGCAGTAGCGCGCGTGCGCCGTGCATGGGAGCTTTGCGGCGCGGTGGTGAGCGAACTGACGCCGCAACAGCACGATGCGGTGTTCGCCGCGGTGAGCCACCTGCCGCATCTGCTGTCGTTCGCGCTGGTGCATGACCTCGCGCAACGCGACAATCGCGATCTGCTGCTGTCCTTTGCCGCCAGCGGTTTCCGCGATTTCACCCGAATAGCCGCCAGTTCGCCGGAAATGTGGCGCGACATCTGCATGGCAAACCGCGATGCGCTTATGGAGGAGTTGCGCCGGTATGCCGACGAGCTGTATGTCCTGTTCCGGGCGCTGGAGCAGCACGATGCCGCGAAGCTCGAAGAGGTGTTCAGCGAGGCGCGCAACGTGCGCGGCAACTGGACGGGGCAATAGCGTCAATGAGTGCCATCTCAACCAAACAAATCTGGTGGCTGGTGATTGCGGTCGCCGTGATCTGGTTTGGCAATCTCGAATACCGCAAGCTGATCAAGCCCGACGAGGGCCGTTATGCCGAGATACCGCGCGAGATGGTGGCGAGCGGCGATTGGGTGACTCCGCGCCTCAACGGCCTCAAGTATTTCGAGAAGCCGCCGCTGCAATACTGGGCAACGGCCACTGCCTATACCGTGTTCGGCGAACATCAATGGACCTCGCGGCTGTGGGCCGCGCTGACCGGATTTACCGGGCTGTTCATCGTGTGGTTCGCCGGGCTGCGCCTGTTCGGGCGCGAGGCGGCAGGCTATGCCGCGGCATTGCTGGGCAGCACCTTCCTGTATGTTGGCATGGGTCACATCAACACGCTGGATATGGGCGTGACATTCTTCATCACGCTGGGTATCCTGTCATTGTTGCTGGCGCAGGCACAGACGGATATCAGGAAACAGCGTAACTGGATGATGCTGGCATGGGCCGGCATGGGCCTGGCGGTGTTGAGCAAAGGCCTGATGGGCCTGGTGTTGCCGGGGGCGTCGCTGTTCGTCTATATGGCAGTGCAGCGTGATTTTTCCCTGCTCAGGCGCATGCACTGGCTGCCCGGCCTTGCGGTTTTTTTGCTGGTCACGGCGCCGTGGTTCTACCTGGTGATGAAAGCCAATCCGGAGTTTTTCGATAAATTCTTCATCTACGAGCATTACACACGGTTCACTACCACAGAGCATGGGCGTTATCAGCCCTGGTATTACTTTATCCCGATTCTGCTTGGCGGTATGTTGCCGTGGTCCGTGTTGATGCTGGATACGCTGTGGCGCTCGGTTCCTGGCATGCAGTCGGGTAAGGCAAACATGCCGATCGGACGGGAATTCAATGCCGAGCGGTTCCTGCTGGTCTGGATAGTGTTCGTTTACGTTTTCTTTTCGGCATCGGGTTCCAAGCTGCCATCCTATCTGCTGCCGATGTTTCCGGCGCTGGCGCTGTTGATGGGCAAGCAGGTCGCCGCAATGAGCGCGCGCAGGTTGCTCTGGCTGGTTGCGCCGATGTTGCCGCTGATGCTGCTGGCATTGGGGCTCGCGCCATTTACCGACCGGCTGGCTGAAACGCCGGTGCGTGCACAGATGTATGGCGAATACGCGCACTGGCTGATCGCTGCGTTTCTGCTCTGGTCGCTGGGCGTGGCCGCCGCGCTGATTTTGCTGCGCCGCCCGAATTCTGCCAATGACCGCAAGCCGGTTGCGATAGCGGTATTGGCGCTCAGTTCGTTGCTTGCCGTACAGATCGGCACCTCCGGCTACAACGCGATAGCGAAGGAACGCTCCGGCTATCCCATAGCCGATGCGATACGCCCTTACGTCAAGGAGGGCATGCCGTTTTATTCAGTGCTTACCTACGAACAGACCTTGCCGTTCTATCTGAAGCGCACCTTTACTTTGGTGCAGTATCAGGACGAGATGGGATTCGGTATCATGCAGGAGCCGCACCTGGCGGTGCCGGACATCGCCAGTTTTGCGAAGGTCTGGCAGGCACAACCTGAGGCGCTGGCGATCATGCCTTTGGATGTTTATCCGCTACTCAAACAGCAGGATATGGCGATGAAAATTATTTATGAAGATACCCAACATATCGTGGTGAGCAAGCCATGAACCTGATCAGCTTCGGCCTGATTTTCACCGGCGTGATGCTCAACGCCGCCGCGCAGATACTGATGAAGGCGGGCACCAACAGCGTTGGCTATTTTGAGTTCAGCATGGAGAACATCCTGCCCATCGGCTGGAAGCTGGCAACCGAATGGCACATCGCCGCCGCGCTGTTTTGTTACGCGCTGAGCGTGATCATCTGGATACTCGCGTTGTCGCGTGTGCCGGTCAGCATCGCCTTTCCGATGCTGTCCATGGCTTACGTGGTGAATGCCATTGCAGCCTGGTATCTGCTCGGCGAAGCCTTTAATCCGACCAAGCTGGTCGGCATGGGGGTGATTATTCTGGGTGTCATTATTATTTCACGGGCATAAAAATCCAATTTTGCGAGCATCCGCTTTGCGGATTGCCTGCTAGAATCATTTCGTCGCCATGCTGCGTTGCTCACAAAAAATTACTCCTTACATATTACGAATATGCCGCGTCGCAATTTTTTGCTCGCGCCTTGCCTAGCTGAGAAACTTGAATTTTTTGAGGGCATCCCTAAATGAATGATACTTTCCTTCCTTTTTCCCGTCCCACGATAGACGAAGCGACCATTGCATCGGTGGCGGAGGTGCTGCGTTCCGGCTGGATCACCAGCGGCCCCAAGGTGCAGGAATTCGAGAAACAGCTTTCCGCATACTTCGGCGGGCGTCCGGTACTTACCTTCAACTCCGGCACCTGCACGATGGAGATCGCACTGCGCATCGCGGGCATCGGGCCGGGCGACGAAGTCATCACCACGCCGATTTCGTGGGTGGCGACCTCCAATGTGATACTCGAAGTCGGTGCGACGCCGGTGTTCGCCGACATCGATCCGGTCACGCGCAACATCGACCTGGACAAGGTGGAAGCGGCAATCACGCCGAAAACCCGCGCGATCATCCCGGTCTATCTGGCAGGCAAGCCGGTCGATATGGGTCGGCTGTATGCGATTGCGGCCAAACACAAACTGCGCGTCGTGGAGGATGCCGCGCAGGCCATCGGTTCGACCTGGAAGGGCAAGCCGATCGGTTCATTCGGCGACTTCGTCTCGTTCAGTTTCCAGGCCAACAAGAACATCACCACGTCCGAAGGCGGCTGCCTGGTGGTGAACAACGCGGAGGAGGCGAAGCTTGCCGAGAAATACCGGCTGCAGGGCGTCACCCGCAGCGGCTGGGACGGCATCGAAGTGGACGTGCTGGGCGGCAAATTCAACATGACCGACGTCGCCGCCGCGATCGGCCTTGGGTTGTTCGCGCAGCTGCCCGCCATCACCGCGCAGCGGCGCAAACTGGCGCGGCATTATTTCACCACGCTCGGCAAGGATTTCGAGAAACAGACCGGCGCGCAGCTGCCCCCCGCCGATTTCGAGAGCACCAACTGGCACCTGTTCCAGATCGTGCTGCCGGAGCGCATCAAGCGCGCCGATTTCATGGCGAAGATGAAAGAGAAAAATATCGGTATCGGCTACCACTATGCGCCTATCCATCTGTTCAAGTTGTACCGCGCGCTTGGGTTCAGGGAAGGCATGTTCCCGGTCGCCGAACGCGTCGGCAGGCAGATTGTCTCGCTGCCGATGTTCTATGCGATGAACGAGGCGGATGTCGAGCGTACTTGTGCTGCGATGCGTGAGGTGCTGGCATAGTCGGGCAGGTCAGCGTAGCCAGCGTAGGGCGCAATAACCAACGGGCATTGCGCCGTATGAGTCACCACTGAACATCCGGTGCAATGCGCTTCGCCCTTCGACGATGCTCGGGGCAGGCTTATTGCACCCTACCAAGCTAATTTGATCTTCATTGTTGGGTATCGCTGCGCTCCACCCAACCTACATAACACCTGATTTCGTTATCCGCGCCCCATGCGGTAAAATGCCGCCCTATGAGCAAGCGTAGGATGGGTTGAGCGCAGCGATACCCATCAATCAAAAGCAAAACCGCCGGGGGTTGCCCGGCAGCAAGTTACCTTCTTTTGCGTCGCCAAAAGAAGGTAACCGAAGAAAAGGCGACCCCGGTTTGCCGCCGCTGCGCGGTGCCCTGCGTTGCTCGGCCGGTCAGGCGGCTGCGGAACTCGCGCTTCGCGCTCGGACAGTCCTCGCCGACTTCCCCTGACCGGCCTCCGCTACTCGGCGGCGCACAGGGGAATGAAATGCGGTTTTGTGTGCGCTATGCGCACGTTTTTTGTTGGGTATCGCTACGCTCCACCCAACCTACGAAATAATCCCCGATTTCGCTATCTCCGCCCCATGCGGTAAAATGCCGCCCCATGAGCACACCCCAACTATCCGTCGTAATCCCCGTCTATAACGAACAAGAGGTCTTGCAGGCCTTGTTCGACCGGCTGTACCCTGCTTTGGACAAGCTCGGAATTTCGTATGAGATCGTGTTCATCAACGACGGCAGCCGCGACCGTTCTGCGGCTATTCTGCGCGAGCAGTTCCAGAAGCGCCCCGATGTCACGCGGGTGATCCTGTTTGACGGCAATTTCGGACAGCACATGGCGATCATGGCGGGATTCGAGCAGTCGCGCGGGCAGCGCGTGGTGACGCTGGATGCCGATTTGCAGAACCCGCCCGAAGATATCCACTTGCTGCTTGCCAGGATGGATGAGGGTTTTGACTACATCGGCTCGATCCGCAGGCAGCGCAATGACAGCTGGTGGAGGGATATCGCCTCACGCGCCGTGAATAACCTGCGCGAACGCACCACGCGCATCAAGATGACCGACCAGGGCTGCATGTTCCGCGCATATGACCGCCGCATCATCAACGCAATAAATCAGTCCCGCGAGGTGAGCACGTTCATTCCGGCGCTGGCCTATACCTATGCGCGCAACCCCGCCGAGGTGGTGGTGGGGCACGAGGAGCGCGCGGCGGGGGAATCGAAGTATTCGCTGTACAGCCTGATCCGCCTGAATTTCGACTTGATGACCGGTTTCTCGCTGGTACCCCTGCAATTGTTCTCGATGCTGGGGATGCTGATCGCGCTTGGCTCGGCGGCATTCTTCGTGTTCCTCCTGGTACGCCGGCTCATGATCGGCCCGGAGGCGGAAGGGCTGTTTACGCTGTTTGCGCTGATGTTCTTCCTGATCGGCATCGCATTATTCGGCATCGGCCTGCTGGGCGAATACATTGGCCGCATCTACCAGCAGGTGCGCCACCGCCCGCGCTATCTGGTGGAGGCGGTGCTGGAAAGCAGGATTGAGGATCGGGGATCGAGGATCGAGTTAAAAAACGGGGCAGCAGATTCTTCTCAATCATCGAACATCAATCCTGAAAAGACGACGGCTAACCCATGAGCGAAGAGGGAGCCAATACCGGAGCGGTGGATTTTCCTCAATCCCCGATCCCCGATCCTCGATCTTCTGCTGTCGTTTTTGCATATCACAACGTAGGCTGCCGCTGTTTGTCCGTCCTGTTGGCGCACGGCGTGGAGGTCGTGCTGGTGGTGACGCACCGCGACAACCCGAAAGAAACCATCTGGTTCGACAGCGTCGCGGAATTGGCTGCGCTGCACGGTATCCCGGTGATCACGCCGGACAATCCGAATACGCCTGAAGTTATCGCCCAAATCCGCGCGTTGCAGGCGGATTTTTTCTTTTCATTTTATTACCGCGAGATGCTCAAACGCGAGCTGCTGGAAATTCCGAAAAGTGGTGCGCTGAATATGCATGGCTCGCTGTTGCCAAAATATCGTGGTCGCGTGCCGGTGAATTGGGCGATAATTCACGGCGAGACGGAAACCGGCGCGACGCTGCATTACATGACCGAGAAGCCGGACAACGGCGATATCGTGTCGCAGCAGGCCGTGCCGATTCTGCCCGACGATACCGCGCTACAAGTGTTCCAGAAGGTGACGGTGGCCGCGGAGATTGCGCTGAATGACGTGCTTCCCGCGTTGCTGGCAGGCAAGGCACAGAAGGTGAAACAGGACTTGAGCAAGGGCGCGTATTTCGGCGGGCGCAAGGCGGAAGACGGCATCATCGACTGGTCGCAGTCCGCGCAAGCGATACACAACCTGGTGCGCGCCGTCGCCCCGCCATATCCGGGCGCGACCACGCAACTGATGGGCAAGCCGATGCGTATCCTGCAAACGCTGGTAACGCGCTGTACTGCTTTAGGTGAGAAGCCGGCGTTCTACGTCAAGGATGGCAAGGCTTACGCGGTTTGTGGCAGTGGTGTGCTGCGCGTGGTGCGCTTTGAACTGGATGGCGTCGAAATGAATGCGGCGGAATTTGCTGCGCGCTTTGGCACACAAAAATTTGAATTTAATTGTTAAGGAAACGGCAATGAAAAAAGTATTGATACTCGGCGTGAACGGTTTTATCGGCCACCATCTTTCCAAGCGTATTCTGAATACGACGGATTGGGAGGTGTACGGCATGGACATGAATACCGACCGCATCACCGACCTGCTCGACCAACCGCGCTTTAATTTTTTCGAGGGCGATATCACCATCAACAAGGAATGGATGGAATACCACATCCGCAAGTGCGACGTGATCCTGCCGCTGGTGGCGATCGCCACGCCGTCCACCTACGTCAAGCAGCCGCTGCGCGTATTCGAGCTGGACTTCGAAGCCAACCTGCCGATCGTGCGTGCTGCGGTGAAATACGGCAAACATCTGGTGTTCCCGTCCACTTCCGAAGTGTATGGCATGTGCCACGACGAGGAATTCGACCCCGAAGAATCCGAATTGATCTGCGGCCCGATCAACAAGCCGCGCTGGATATATTCCTGCTCCAAGCAGCTGATGGATCGCGTGATCTGGGGCTACGGCATGGAGGGATTGAATTTCACGCTCTTCCGCCCGTTCAACTGGATCGGCGCCGGGCTGGATTCGATCCACACGCCGAAGGAAGGCAGCTCGCGCGTGGTCACGCAATTCCTTGGGCACATCGTGCGCGGCGAGAACATCAGCCTGGTAGACGGCGGGAAACAGAAACGTGCATTCACTTACATCGACGACGGCATCGCCGCGCTGATGAAAATCATCGAGAACAAGAATGGCATCGCCACAGGGAAGATTTACAACATCGGCAACCCGGTCAATAACTTCGCGATTTGCGATCTCGCCGACATGATGCTCAAGCTGGCGCATGAATATCCCGAATATAGCGAATCGGCCAGGAAGGTGAAAATCGTCAAAACCACTGCTGCCGCATATTACGGCAAGGGTTACCAGGATGTGCAGAACCGTGTGCCCAAGATCACCAACACCTGCGAAGAGCTTGGCTGGAAGCCGACTACGAACATGGCCGACACGCTGCGCAATATTTTTGACGCCTACCGCGGCCAGGTTGCCGAAGCGCACAAACTGATGGATTAAAAGCAGGATCGGGGATTGAGGAGCGAGGATTGAGTTAAAAACAGAGCAGCCGGTTTTCCTCGCTTCTCAATCCTCGCTCCTCAATCTCAATCCTCAATTCTCAATTCTCAATTCTCAATTCTCAATTCTCAATTCTCAATTCTCAATTCTCAATTCTCAATTCTCAATTCTCAATTCTCAATTCTCAATTCTCAATTCTCAATTCTCAATTCTCAATCCTCAATCCTCGCTCCTCAATTCCC
>Ga0209343_10000674_pt1 | contig 47266 bp, 42 predicted proteins | sample RifCSPlowO2_02_FD_184026 | JGI IMG/M metagenome (GOLD analysis project Ga0209343, IMG submission 184026) | Groundwater microbial communities from Rifle, Colorado - Rifle CSP2_plank lowO2_0.2 (SPAdes) (version 2) | ecosystem: Environmental > Aquatic > Deep subsurface > Groundwater | place...
ATGCCGGTCGGCCACGGCGCGCCGCTCCGGGGCCAGGCGCACCAGGGAGAAGTCCGAGGTGCCGCCGCCGATATCGACGATCAGCACCAGCTCTTCGCGCTCGATGCCCGACTCGTAGTCGAAGGCCGCGGCGATCGGTTCGTACTGGAACGACACCTCCTTGAAACCGAGCTTGTGCGCCACCGCCACCAATGTGTTCTGCGCTTCCAGATCGGCGACCGGATCGTCATCGACGAAGAACACCGGGCGCCCCAGTACCACTTCCTCGAATGGGCGCTGGGCCACGGCTTCGGCGCGGGCTTTCAGTTCGCCGATAAAGAAACCGAGCAGGTCCTTGAATGGCAGGGCGCTGCCCAGCACCGTGGTTTCGCTTTTCAGCAGCTTGGAACCCAGCAGGCTTTTCAGCGAGCGCATCAGGCGGCCTTCGTAACCCTCCAGGTATTCCTGCAGGGCCAGGCGGCCATACACCGGGCGACGCTCCTCGAGGTTGAAGAACACCACCGAGGGCAGGGTGATCTTGCCGTCTTCCAGGGCGATCAGGGTCTCACTATCGGGGCGCAGCCAGCCGACGGTGGAGTTGGAGGTGCCGAAGTCGATGCCGCAGGCGCGGGCGGGAGTGGAGAAAGTCATGCGGCGCGCTGTTCCTGAAAAAATTACCGGGAGAAATTTTTGACGTCGCGTAGCGACGGCCCGGAGGGTGGCCGCCATGGATGGCATGGCCACAAAAACGCCGGGAGCGTTTTTGCGCGTAAGCCCCGAAGGGGTGAAGCACATGGATGTGCTGAACACAAAAAACGGCCGCGCATTCTATGCGAGCGGGGCGCAGAAAGCTGCTCCGGCGGTCAGGGCTTTTCTGCGGCTTGGCCGCGTGCTGGGTAGCGGCTTAGTCGCGGCGACTCTGCCACTGCGCCCACTCGAAGCCCAGCACCACGAACAGCGACAGGGCGAAGGGCAGCAGCAGGTAGAAACCGCGAAAGACGATCAGCGCGGCCAGTACATCGGCGGCCGGCAGTTCGGGCATGGCGGCCAGAAAGGTCACCTCCAGCACGCCCAGGCCGCCGGGGGCGTGGGACAACAGGGCCAGGGAGAAGGAGGCGAGAAAGACCCCGAGCACGACCAGGAAGCCCGGGTTGTGTGCGGCGGGCAGGGCGAAATAGATGATGGCCGCGGCGCACATCAGCTCCAGGGGGCCAGCCAGCAGCTGGCGCACGACTATGCCCAGGCGCGGGTATTCGACGTGCAATTTGCCCAGGGTCCAGGGCTTGAAGTGGCGCCAGGAGCCCAGCACATAGAGGCCGACCAGCAGCAGCAAGAGCGCGCCTATCACCACGGAAAACAGCGGGGTGACCTTGGCCACCCGGTGGATCAGATCCGGCTGCAGGACCAGCACGCAACCGCTGGCCAGGAGGGTGCCGAGCACGAAGGTGAAGGAGCAGAAGACGATCAGGATGCCGATTTCGTGGGGCGTCAGGCCCTTGCTGCGGTAAGCGCGGTAACGCACCAGGGCGCCGGAAAACATCGAGGCGCCGATATTGTGGGCCAGGGCGTAGGTGGTGAAGGAGCACAGGGTGATAAAGCGCCAGGGGATCTTCTTGCCCAGGTGCGCGATGGCTATCCGGTCGTACCAGGCCAGGGCGCTATAGGCCCCCAGCGTCGCGCCGGCAGCCAGCAGCCAGTTGCGCCGGGTGATGGCATGCAGGCTGTCGGTAATCTCCGCGAAGGAGATGTTGCGCACTTCGTGGTAGAGCAGGTAGCCAGACAGCAGTACGGCGCCAAGGCCTATCAGCGTCCAGATTAGATCAGCCCTTCTCATCGGTAATGGAGTTCCTTCGACTGACGGCTGCAATCCCAAGTATGGATGCCCTATCTCGCAAGCAGAGTGGCTCGCTTCCCTGGACCCGAGAGAACAACCTCTGGTTGTCCTGCGCATCTGCTGCGGCCATTGCGAGCATTTCGCTAGCGAACAGGCCGCGCAGTATCGCGGAGCCGGGCGTCGGGCTCAACCTCCAGGGCCGAATTACTCGCCGTGGCGGCTGGGACGCCGTGCGTGCAGACGCTGAGCTTAGCCGCTCCAGCCCAGGGTTAGCGCGGCCAGCACGGCGTAGCGGGCGGTCTTGGCCAGGCTGACCAGCAGCAGGAAAATCCACAGGCGTTCGCCCATGATGCCGGCCACCAGGGTCAGCGGATCACCGACAATCGGCAGCCAGCTGAACAGCAGCGAGCCGCGGCCGTAGCGGCTGTACCAGCCTTGCGCCTGTTGCAGCCGCGCATCGCTGACGGGAAACCAGCGCTTATGGCGAAAGTGTTCGAGGTAGCGGCCCAGCAGCCAGTTGAGCAGCGCGCCGAGCACGTTGCCGGCACTGGCCAGCGCCAGCAGGACCCACAGTGGGTAGGCGCCGCCGAGCAGCAGGGCGACCAGCGCCGTTTCCGATTGCAGCGGCAGCAGGGTCGCCGCGCCGAGGGCGGAGAGGAACAGGCCGAGATAGGCGGAGAACGTCAGCATCGACTAGGCCTGGCTGGCGCATCGCGTAATGCGTCAGCCAGAACGACTCAGGGCTGCTGTTCCGGCTCGGCGTGGGCCATCACTTCTTCCAGCTTCAAGCCGGTCAGGCCGTGGATGGTGCGCCACAGGTAGTAGAAGATCGCCATCAGCATCAGCATCGAGGGAATCGCGATCATCGGGTAGCTGAGCAGGTTCATCCGCCCCAGCTCGGCGTTGAAGGCTTCGCTGCCGGCCGGGCTGAGGACTATCCACTTGGCCAGCCCGTAGTTCATCGCCGAGGAAAAGAAGAAGGTGCCGCTCAGCCAGTAAGTGGCTTTCAGCAGGCGCGCCTCGAACTGCTCGGTATTGCCGCCTTGTTCCAGGCGCGCATGGATCTTGTCGACGTTGAGCAGCGTCTTGTTGAACAGCAGGGTGCGGATCAGCGGGTAGCGGGTGCGGGTGGAGACCAGCACGGCGATGCCGATCAGCCCCGGAATCGCCGCTTCCTTGATCGCCAGCCAGTGGTTATCCAGCTTGAGCAGGCCGATGCCGCCGGTCAGCAGCACGCTGAGCAGGCCGAGCAGGGCGATAAAGTTGAATTTGCGGTACTTGATCAGCTCGAAGCTGCCCCAGCCTAGGGGGAACGCCAGGGCCAGGATCAGCGCGCCATCGGCGCCGAGGCGGGACTCGTCGCTGAGCTTCATCAGAATCAGCGAAGGCAGCAGGATGCTGATCAGCAAATCCATCAGCGGGCGCGGCTTGTGCGTGGCGTGGGTGCTCTGTGTGGTGTCGGTCATATCATTCATAACGCTGGGAAGAGAGGCGATCATCGCCTGCCTGGGCCGCGACGGCTAGTCCGGCTGTCGCCGCAGGCGGAAAAAAGTCAGGGGCCGAACCCAGGTGGGGGGTTGCCGACGGCTTGGGCAGTCGATGGCCGCATAGCCGAGTGCAGTCGTTTTTCAAGGGGTTGTTAGTGGGGTTGATGCTAGATTGATACTACTGGGTCAATTCAGGGAGGGGGATCTTGTTGGCGGTGCTGGTTGGTCTCTGGCGCTGGGTCAAGAAACAGGTTCTGGGAGTGCCCAGATGCGCGGCCGTGATGGGTTATGCCAAACGCTGTTACTGCTCGCGCTGCTGGCCAGTCTGAGTTCGCCGGCCTGGGCCAGGGACTGTATCGGCGTGGTGCCGGCGGGGGGCGATGCGTTTTGGCAGCAGGTGGAGATTGGCGCGTTGCAGGCGGCTGCCGAGTTGGATGTAGATGTCTATTACCGCGGGCCACAGCGTGAGGGCGGAGTGGAGGTCCAGTTGCAAGTGATAGAACGGGCCGTCGCGCGCGGCTGCAAGGCGCTGGTGGTGGCGCCCACCGGTAAGGAGGTCGGGGAACGGGTCAGTCAGTTGCGGGCCAGTGGTATCCCGACCATCTATATGGATCGCGATTTGGCCGGTGGCGCGGCGCTAGGCCTGGTGGCCACCGATAACTTCGCGGCTGGCCTGCGCGCCGGCCAGCATATGGTCGAACTGCTCAATGGCCAGGGCCAGGTGGCGCTGTTGCGTTTGCGCCGCGGCGTGAACTCTACCGATGAGCGCGAACGCGGTTTCCGTCAGGCGGCAGAGAGCGGCGGCCTGCAGCTGGTGATCGACGAATACGTGGGCGACGACAGCCAGCTGGCCATGCAGGTCCTGAAGCCGCAACTGGCGCAGCTCGATGGAATGTTCACCCCCAACAGCAACAGCACGCGGGCGGCCCTGGCGGCCATGCGCCGTCTGCAAAAAGCCGGAAAGTTGGTGCATATAGGTTTCGATGGCGACGAGGTATTGCTTGAGGCCCTGCGCCTGGGCGAGCTCCAGGCCTTGCTGATCCAGCAGCCGCAGGTCATGGGTTACCAGGCGGTCAAGCTGGCCCATCAGACCCTGCGTGCCGACTTGAGTCAGGCACCTGTACATATGGCCCTGGAGGCACGCCTGATCACCCGGGCCAATATGGCCGAGCTGCATGAGGGCCTCCTGGAGGTGCCGCGCCAGCCTTGACGGGAGGCTCGCCGGCCAAGGCATAAGCCGCGAGTAAGGCGAATGGCACTAGCGCCTGATAAGCAACACTACCCATATGGCGTTTTCCCGCAATACTGCTGTTGAACGGGAGTGGTATTGGCAGTAGGCATTGCATGGTATGCGGAGCGCTGGCAGCCTGGAGCCTATCCAGCGCCGCTGGTTTGCCCAGGCGAGTGAGGCGCAGTCGATGGAAATCATAGGTGAGCAATAACCTACTCGAGCGTGCCCGCAGAGCCCGCGGCAACTGTGGCGCGCTGCTGGTGAAACTCTGCGGCGGTCTGGGCTGCGTGCTGGCATGCCTGCTGGCCAGCCCGGCCATGGCCGAGCTGCAACTGCTGACCGAGGAGGCCCCGCCCACCAGCTTTATGCAAGACGGCGAGCTGCGCGGCATGGCCGTGGAAATCGTCCAGGCGCTGATCGAGCGCACCGGCGATGCGGCGCAGATGCAGATACTGCCCTGGACGCGCGGCTACCAGCTGGCCCAGCACCAGGCCAACACCGCGATCTTCTCCACCGTGCGCACGCCGGAGCGGGAAGCCAAGTTTCAGTGGGTCGGCCCTATCCTGCAGGGCACCACCAGCTTCTATTCGCTGAAGTCGCGCAACCTGCATTTCGCCAGCCTGGAGGAGGCGGCCGCCAGCGGCCCCCTGGCCGTGCCGAAGCAGTGGTACACCTATGAGACCCTGAGCGCGCGGGGCTTCAAGAACCTCTACGGGGTGTCCAGCTCGAAAAGCATGGTGACCATGCTCAAGCATGGCCGGGTGCAGCTGATCGCCACCGAGGACCTGACCCTCAAGGACGAACTGGCCAGCGGCGGCCTGAGCCCGGATCAGGTGCAGGCCCATCTGCCCTTTATGCGCTCGGCCTATTACATCGCCTTCTCCCTGAATACCGATGCCGCGGTGATCGCGCGCTGGCGGCAGGCCTTGGCGGAAATGCGCCAGGATGGCAGTTTTGCGGCGATATTCCGCCGCTGGCTGCCCGATGCCGAGCTACCGAGTGCCGATGAGTAGCGGCCGGCCGCCGTGCCTGGATAATCCACGCGTCCTTTCTTCTCTCCATTAGGTTTGCCGATGGCCCGTTCCGTTTTTGTGCAGCTCGACTCGAATGCCAGCGCTCAGCTGTTCACCCACCTGGCCGCCATGGAACGGGCCGGGGTGCCGCGCCTGCTCTACGCCGGGCTGATGCTGTGGATGGTCTATGGCTTACTCACGGGCGGCGGCTTTAGCCCGCAGTTGCCGGAGGAGCTACGTTAGTTGGCGGGCAAATTGCTTTTCAGGACAATGCTCTTATTGACCGCCCTGTCGCCTCCTTCCGGCAACGGCCCTAGACTTAGCCGATACCTGATGTTTTGGACAACCCCCATGCCGATTATGCAACGAGCTTCCCACCACGATCTGCGCCGCGCCTTTCGCGCGCTGCTCGCCTCCGATTCCTGCTACCACACCGCCTCGGTGTTCGACCCTATGTCGGCGCGGATCGCCGCCGACCTGGGTTTCGAGGTCGGCATACTCGGCGGCTCGGTGGCCTCCCTGCAGGTGCTGGCGGCGCCGGATTTCGCCCTGATCACCTTGAGCGAGTTCGTCGAACAGGCCAGCCGCATCGGCCGAGTCAGCCGCCTGCCGGTGATAGCCGATGCCGACCATGGCTACGGCAATGCGCTCAATGTGATGCGCACCGTGGTCGAACTGGAGCGCGCCGGCATCGCCGCGCTGACTATCGAGGACACTCTGCTGCCGGCGCAGTTCGGGCGTAAATCCACCGACCTGATAACGGTGGAGGAGGGCGTCGGCAAGCTTCGCGCGGCGCTGGCGGCGCGGGTCGACCCGGACCTGGCGATCATCGCCCGCACCCATGCCGGCGTGCTGGATGTCGCCGAAGTGATACGCCGCACCCAGGCCTACCAGGCCGCTGGCGCCGATGGCATCTGCCTGGTCGGCGTCGAGGATTTCGCCCATCTGGAACAGATAGCCGCACAGCTGAGCATCCCCTTGATGCTGGTCACCTATGGCAACCCCAAGCTGCGCGACAACGCGCGCCTGGCCAAGCTCGGCGTGCGCATAGTGGTCAACGGCCATGCCGCCTACTTCGCCGCGATCAAGGCCACCTACGACTGCCTGCGCGAACAACGCGGGGTCGATACCTGCGACCTCAGCGCCTCCGAGTTGGCGCACAAATACACCCTGCCCGAGGACTATCTGGTCTGGGCCGAGAAGTTTATGGACGTCAAGGAATAGCGCGCCTACCGGGTGAGCGCCCGCCGACCGACTGCGCTTGTAAAAGCGCCGGCCGCGGCTCATATCTAGCGCAGAGATCGGGTAGCGAGTGGGAGGTTGCGATGGCCGGCGGCTGGGCAAATGACGGCGCGGTACAGGAACAGATCGACAGCAGCATCGAGGACGCCATCGCGCGCGCCCGCAGCCAGCTGCCGAGCGGCGAAGGCCTGCGCCAGTGCGAAGAGTGCGCCGCGGTCATCCCCGAAGCCCGCCGCCAGGCCGTGCCCGGCGTGCGCCTGTGTGTGGCCTGCCAGACCCAGCACGACCAGGAACAGGCCAAATTCAGCGGCTATAACCGCCGCGGCAGCAAGGACAGCCAGCTGCGGTAGATTGGGCTTTTCCTGTAGGTTGGGCTGAGCTGCGCGAAGCCCAACGCTGCATATTCAGGGTTGCCACATCGTTGGGCTTCGCCGCTGCGCGCCTCAACCCAACCTACGATCCTGTGCCTCGCCCGCCCAGTCTGCCGGTAGTACACCTTGCCTGACATAACGATGGATGGACGAATATGGCCAGTCGATGGGACGTTCGACATGGCCATGCTTGACCGGATTGAAATGGATGTAGTCGATATGCCGGCTCAGATCCTCCACGTCGCGAATGCAGTGTTCCCAGTAACGGCGCTGCCAGATGCCGCGTTCACGCTTGAGATGGCGCGACAGAGTGATTGGCTCTGCTGGCAGCAGTTCTCGGGAGAAGGCCGATTTGATCAGGGCCCAGCGCGTCGAATAGGCGCTGTCGCCTTGCGGTAATTGCCAGATGCAGTGCAGATGATCGGGCAGCACCACCATTGCCAGAATCTCGAAAGGATGGCGTAAACGGACTTCAGCCACGCTCTGGCGCAGGAGTTGAATGTGATCGGTCAGCAGGGCTTGCGAGCGGTCTGCCAGGGTGACCGTGAAGAAATAAGTGCCGCCCGGCACCCAGGCACGTCGATAACGCATGTTCACCGTCCTTGGTGAAGTGAATAACCCTGCGAGTGTAGTCGTAGAAAGCTGCGTAGGTTGGGTTGAGGAGCGTGCGACGAAGCCCAACATGGGCGTGGTGGGCACGTTGCGAGCGTTGGGCCCGTGCGTAGGCTGGGTTGAGGCGCGCAGCGACGAAGCCCAACGTGGGGGCGTGTTCGTTGGGCTTCGCGGAGCTCAGCCCAACCTACCTTAACGTTCCAATATCGAAACTATTCACTCAAAACAGAAAATAGCGCTGCGCCATCGGCAGCACCGCCGCCGGCTCGCACCACAGCAGCTGGCCATCGGCCTTGACCTGGTAGTTCTGCGGGTCGACCTCGATGTTGGGCAGATAGTCGTTATGGATCAGGTCGCTCTTTTGCACCGTGCGGCAACCCTTGACCACGGCAATCTGCTTCTTCAACCCCAGCTGTTGTGGCACTCCGGCGTCCAGCGCGGCCTGGCTGATAAAGGTCAGGCTGCTGGCATGCAGGCTGCCGCCGAAGCTGGCGAACATCGGCCGATAGTGCACCGGCTGCGGCGTGGGGATCGAGGCGTTGGCGTCGCCCATCAGGCTGGCGGCTATGGCGCCGCCCTTGAGGATCAGGCTGGGCTTGACGCCGAAGAAGGCCGGGCGCCAGAGCACCAGGTCGGCCCATTTGCCCACTTCGATGGAGCCCACCTCATGGCTGATGCCGTGGGTGATCGCCGGGTTGATGCTGTATTTGGCGATATAGCGTTTGACCCGGAAGTTGTCGTTACCCGGCGCGTCCTCGGGCAGGGCTCCGCGTTGCTGTTTCATCTTGTCGGCGGTCTGCCAGGTGCGCAGTATCACCTCGCCGACCCGGCCCATGGCCTGGCTGTCGGAGCTGATCATGGAAAACGCGCCGAGGTCATGCAGGATATCTTCGGCGGCTATGGTCTCGCGGCGGATGCGTGATTCGGCGAAGGCCACGTCCTCGGCGATGCTCGGGTCCAGGTGGTGGCAGACCATGAGCATGTCGAGGTGTTCGTCGATGGTATTGCGGGTGAAGGGCCGGGTCGGGTTGGTCGAGCTGGGCAGCACATTGGGGTAACCGCAGGCCTTGATGATGTCCGGCGCATGACCGCCGCCCGCGCCTTCGGTGTGGTAGGTGTGGATGGTGCGACCCTTGAACGCGGCCAAGGTGGTCTCGACGAAGCCGGATTCGTTCAGCGTGTCGGTGTGAATCGCCACCTGCACATCAAATTGGTCGGCCACGCTCAGGCAGTTGTCGATCGCCGCCGGGGTGGTGCCCCAGTCTTCATGCAATTTCAGGCCAATGGCGCCGGCTTTCACTTGCTCGATCAAGGGCTCGGGCAGCGAGGCGTTGCCCTTGCCGGTAAAGCCCAGGTTCATCGGAAAGGCGTCGGCGGCCTGCAGCATGCGCGCCATATGCCAGGGGCCGGGGGTGCAGGTGGTGGCGTTGGTGCCGGTGGCAGGGCCCGTGCCTCCGCCGATCATGGTGGTCACCCCGCTCATCAGCGCCTCTTCGATCTGCTGCGGGCAGATAAAGTGGATATGGCTGTCGATGCCGCCCGCGGTGAGGATCATGCCCTCGCCGGCTATCACCTCGGTGCTGGCGCCTATGGCGATGCTCACGTCCGGCTGGATATCCGGGTTGCCGGCCTTGCCTATGGCTTTGATGCGGCCGTCCTTGAGGCCGACGTCGGCCTTGACTATGCCCCAGTGGTCGATGATCAGGGCGTTGGTGATCAGGGTGTCGACTACATCGGCGGCGCACAGTTGGCCCTGGCCCATGCCGTCGCGTATCACCTTGCCGCCGCCGAACTTCACCTCCTCGCCGTAGGTGGTGAAGTCCTTTTCCACTTCGACCCACAGGTCGGTGTCGGCCAGGCGCAGCTTGTCGCCGACTGTGGGGCCGAACATATCGGCATAGGCTTGGCGGGAAATCTTCATCAAGTGCCTTCCTCGTAGGGTGCGCCGTGCGCACCATTGCTATCCGTGTTGTTTGTGGTACGCATGGCGCACCCTACGGGTTACAGGTCGCCCATCACCCGGCCGGCAAAGCCGAATATCCGGCGCAGGCCGGCCAGCTCGACCAGCTCGACGGAGCGCGATTGTCCCGGCTCGAAGCGCACCGCGGTGCCGGCCGGAATATTCAGGCGCATACCACGCGCGGCGGCGCGGTCGAAGCTGAGGGCATCGTTGCTCTCGAAGAAGTGGTAGTGCGAGCCGACCTGGATCGGCCGGTCGCCGCTATTGGCCACCGTCAGGCTCAGGGTGCGGCGGCCGGCGTTGAGTTCGATCTCGCCGTCCTGGATCTGGTATTCGCCGGGAATCATGGCAGGGGCCTCGACAGGGTCTTGTAGTAGATGGCGTTGGCCCGGTACTGGCCGTCGGGGCCGCAGGCATAGTCGGGTAGCCCGCCTATGCCGCGGTAGCCGAGCGCCTGGTAGAACTGCTCGGCCGGGCTGTCGGCTTCGGTGTCCAGATAGAGCAGGCCGCGCTGCAGCTCGCCGGCGGCCTCTTCGAGGCGCTGCAGCAGCTGGCGCGCGATGCCGCGGCGGCGTGCGCTGGCGAGCACCAGCAGCTTCTGCACTTCGGCGCGGTTCAGGCCGTTGCGCTTCTGGCACAGGCCCAGTTGCACGCTGCCGAGCACGCGTCCCTGCTCGAGGGCGACCCAGAGCAATAGCGAGCCATCGCGCAGGCCGCTCAACACCTGGTCGAAGTAGGCGCGGGCTTCCTGCAGGGCGAGATCCTCAAGAAAGCCCACCGAGGCGCCGTGCCGCACCGCATCTAGCAATAGATCGATCAGCCCTGGCCGATACGGCTCGAAGTCCTCCGCCGCGAGGCGCTCGATGTGCGGGACGGGGATCATGGCGCGCTCCGTTGCGGGGTCAGAATCAATTGCATAAAGGTCAGGTCCAGCCAGCGGCCGAACTTGCAGCCGACCTGGGGCATCTGCCCGCTGAGGCTGAAGCCGAGACGCCGGTGCAGGCGAATCGAGGCGGCGTTTTCGCTTTCGATGGCGGCGACCATCACGTGTTTGTCGCAGGCGCGGGCGCGCTCGATCAAGGCCTGCAGCAGTTGCGTGGCAAGCCCCTGGCCGCGTTGGTCGCTGCGCACATAGACCGAGTGCTCGACGCTATGGCGGTAGCCATCGAAGGGGCGCCAGTCGCCGAACGAGGCATATCCCAGCACCGCGCCGGTTGCGTCCAGCGCCACCAGGATCGGGTAACCCTGCTCGGCGCGGGCACCGAACCAGGCCTGGCGGTTGGCCAGGTCCACCAGGCTGTCGTTCCAGATCGCCGTGGTGTTGAGCACCGCGTCGTTATAGATGCTCAGGATGCCGGGCAGATCGGCTGGGGTGGCGTCTTGGATAGGCATGGCGGCTTACGCAATAGGTTGGTGGACGGTGACCAGCTTGGTGCCATCGGGGAAGGTGGCCTCGACCTGGATTTCCGGGATCATCTCCGGGATGCCCTCCATCACCTGGTCGCGGGTCAGCAATGTGGTGCCATAGTGCATCAGCTCGGCCACGGTCTGGCCGTCACGGGCGCCTTCCAACAGGGCGGCGGAGATATAGGCCATGGCTTCCGGGTAGTTGAGCTTGACCCCGCGGGCCAGGCGCCGTTCGGCCACCAGGCCGGCGGTAAAGATCAGCAGTTTGTCCTTTTCTCTTGGGGTCAGGTCCATCAGGTGCTCCAGATTCTGGGGGGCACGGCGTTGCGGCCGAGCAGGGCGGGGCGCAGCAGGCGCCAGAGTTCGATCAGCCAGGCGCGGGCGTGCAGGGCCTCGCCGGCCAGGCAACGCGCGACGACCAGGCCGGGCAGTTGACTTAGATCGCCGCGCAGTTGGCCGTTGGTCACGGCGGGTAACTCGCGGCAACGTTCCAGCAGTTCGGGGGCGATTTCGCCGCTGATCAGCATTGTGGCGAAGACCGGCTGGCCGTCCAGGCCGATGGGCGAGTCGAGCAGGCCATCGTCACCTTCGATGCGCTGGCGTTCGTGCCAGAGCAACTGGCCGTCGCGGCGGATATTCAGCTGGGCCTGGAAATGCCCGGCGTCGAAACGCTCGCCGCTGGCCGGGCGGCCGAGGGCGACCATGTCCCAGTAGCACAGGCGGGCATCGCCGAGCAGCTCGATTTCGCTGTGCAATTCGGCCTGGGCACCGGCGTAGAGGATGGTCTCCTGGGGCAGCCATTCCAGGGTGGCGCCGGCTTCCACGCGCAGCTTGAGGCTCTGGTAAGCCGGGCCGGCGGCGCGGTACCACTTGGCCGCGCCGGGGCTGGTCAGTTGCGCCCAGGCGCCCGTGCCGACCGTCGCGCTGATAGCCAGGCGGTCGCCACCGGCGATGCCGCCCGGCGGGTGCACGATGATATGTTGGCAAACCTCTGGGCCTTCGGCGTACAGGTGCTTCTGCACCCGCAGCGGGCCTTGATGGCGGCGCAGGGTCGGGCGCGTCGTCTCGCCGTCGCGGCCATAGCCCAGCTCCAGCTCGGCATGCCAGCTGGGGGTGAATAGGGTGGAGGGGGCGGCTGCGTTCATGGCGTCCAAGCGTGGGGCTGGTGTAGGTTGGGTTGAGGAGCAACGCGACGAAGCCCAACACCGGGCGGTACAGGCAATGCTTGTATCGGCTCGTCGTGCGCTCGTTGGGTATCGCTGCGCTCCACCCAAGCTACGGGAAAACTCAAATCGCCACCAGTCCGCGCACGCCGTCGGCGTGCATGGTCTCGCCGCGGCCCTGCTGGATGATCTCGCCACGGCTCATCACCAGGTACTGATCGGCCAGTTCGGCGGCGAAGTCGTAGAACTGCTCGACCAACAGGATGGCCATATCGCCGCGCTCCGCAAGTTTCTTGATCACCGCGCCTATCTCCTTGATCACCGAGGGCTGGATGCCTTCGGTGGGCTCGTCGAGTATCAGCAGGCGCGGCTGGCTGGCCAAGGCGCGGCCGATGGCCAGCTGTTGCTGCTGGCCGCCGGACAGGTCGCCGCCACGGCGCTGCCGCATCTCGCGCAGCACCGGAAATAGCTCGTAGATAAATGCCGGCACCCCCTTGGCCTGGCTGCCGGGGAAACGCGACAGGCCCATCAGCAGATTTTCCTCCACGGTCAGGCGGCCGAAGATTTCCCGGCCCTGGGGCACATAGGCGATGCCGGCGTGCACGCGCTGGTGCGGCTTGAAGCGGGTGATGGCTTGGCCTTCCCAGTGCACCGCGCCGCGCGATGCCGGGATCAGGCCCATCAGGCATTTCAGCAGGCTGGTCTTGCCCACCCCGTTGCGCCCGAGCAGGCAGGTGACCTCACCGACCTTGGCCTCGAGCGACAGGCCGCGCAGGATATGGCTGCCGCCGTAGTATTGGTGTAATTGCTCAACTTGCAGCATGTATGCCTCGTATTCCGTAGGGTGCGCCGTGCGCACCAATGACCGGGTCTGGTGCGCACGGCGCACCCTACGACCTAGCGCCCCAGATACACCTCGATCACCCGCTCGTCCGCCTGCACCTGCGCCAGCGAGCCTTCGGCCAGCACGCTGCCCTGATGCAGGACCGTGACCTGGTCGGCGATGCTGCCGACGAAGCCCATATCGTGTTCCACCACCAGCAGCGAATGCTGGCCGGCCAGGGACTTGAACAGCTCGGCGGTGAACTCGGTCTCGGCGTCGGTCATACCTGCCACCGGTTCGTCCAGCAGCAACAGTTGCGGGTCCTGCACCAGCAGCATGCCGATCTCGAGAAACTGCTTCTGCCCGTGGGACAACAGCCCGGCCGGGCGATGCCGCGCGCCGTCCAGCTTGATGGTGGCGAGCACCTCGTCGATGCGGTCCTTCTGCGCGCCGGTCAGCTTGGCGCGCAGGCTGGCCCATACCGACTTGTCGGTCTTCTGCGCCAGCTCGAGGTTTTCGAACAGGCTAAGCGCCTCGAACACCGTGGGCTTCTGGAATTTGCGGCCGATGCCGGACTGGGCGATCTCGACTTCGCTCATCCGGGTCAGATCGAGGGTTTCGCCGAAGTAGGCGACGCCGCTGTCCGGGCGGGTCTTGCCGGTGATCACGTCCATCAGGGTGGTCTTGCCGGCGCCGTTGGGGCCGATGATGCAGCGCAGTTCACCGACACCGATATACAGGCACAGGTCGGTCAGCGCCTTGAAGCCATCGAAGCTGAGGTTGATATCCTCCAGGGTCAGGAGGGTGCCGTGGCGGATATTTAGGCCCTTCTGTGCGACCTTGCTGGCGCCGATCGCGTCGCGGCCGCTGCCGACCGGATCGAAGGCGGGTTCCAGCATCAGCTCAGGGATTGGGGCGGCTCTCATTGCTGGTCTCCCTTTTTCAGCAGGCCGATCACGCCCTTGGGCAAGAACAGGGTCACGACGATAAACAGCGCGCCCAGGGCGAACAGCCAGTACTCGGGTAAGGCCAGGGTGAACCAGCTCTTTATGCCGTTGACCAGGCCGGCACCGAGCAGCGGGCCGATCAGGCTGCCGCGCCCGCCCAGGGCCACCCACACGGCGGCTTCGATGGAGTTGGTCGGCGACATCTCGCTGGGGTTGATAATGCCCACCTGCGGCACATAGAGCGCGCCGGCCAGGCCGCACAGCACGGCGGACAGCACCCAGATAAACAGCTTGTAGCCGCGCGGGTCGTAGCCGCAGAACATCAGGCGGTTTTCCGCATCCCTGAGTGCGGTGAGCACCCGGCCGAACTTGCTGCGCGCCAGCGTCCAGCCCAGATACAGGCTGGCCACCAGCAAGGCGACTGTGGCGAGAAATAGCACCGCGCGGGTGTGCGCCGCGGTGATATCGAAGCCCAGAATGGTCTTGAAGTTGGTGAAGCCGTTATTGCCACCGAAACCGGTCTCGTTGCGAAAGAACAGCAGCATGCCGGCGAAGGTCAGGGCCTGGGTCATGATCGAGAAGTACACGCCCTTGATCCGCGAGCGGAAGGCGAAAAAGCCAAACACCAGCGCCAATAAACCGGGCGCCAGCACCACCAGGCACAGCGCCCAGAGGAAGTTGGAGGTGCCGTACCAGTACCAGGGCAGCTCGGTCCAGGCGAGGAAACCCATGAAGGCCGGCAGGCCTTCCCCCGCGCTCTGACGCATCAGGTACATACCCATGGCGTAGCCGCCGAGGGCGAAGAACAGGCCGTGGCCCAGCGACAGCAGGCCGGCATAACCCCAGACCAGATCCAGCGCCAGGGCGACCACGCAGTAGCAGAGGATCTTGCCGACCAGGGTCAGGCTATAGGCGCTTACCCACAGCGGGTTGTCCGCCGGCAGCAGGTGCAGCAGCGGCATGGCCAGCAGCACGGCGAGCACCAAGCCGAGGGCGATGGCGCTGAGTTTTGGGCCGGCTTTCTGCGCAGCCGTGATCGAGATGGGCAGACTCATCGGTGTGGATTCTCCATGGCGCTCAGGTTGGCACTGCCCTGTAGGAGCCAGCTTGCTGGCGATCCTGCGGTATTGCCGGCTGGCGCATTGATCGCGAGCAAGCTCGCTCCTACAGAGGAATGAAGGGACAGGCGAGTCATCAATCAATCACCCGACCCTTGAGGGCGAACAGCCCCTGCGGGCGTTTCTGGATAAACAGGATGATCAGCGCCAGGATGAGGATCTTGCCCAGCACGGCGCCGATCTGCGGTTCGAGAATCTTGTTGGCGATGCCGAGGCCGAAGGCCGCCAGCACGCTGCCGGCCAGCTGGCCGACGCCGCCGAGCACCACCACCAGGAAGGAGTCGATGATATAGCTCTGCCCCAGGTCCGGGCCGACGTTGCCGATCTGCGACAGGGCCACGCCGCCCAGGCCGGCGATGCCCGAGCCCAGGCCGAAGGCGAGCATATCCACCCGCCCGGTCGGCACCCCGCAGCAGGCCGCCATGCTGCGGTTTTGCGTCACCGCGCGGACGTTGAGGCCGAGGCGGGTCTTGTTTAGCAGCAGCCAGGTCAGCAGCATCACGCACAGGGCGAAGCCGATAATCACGATGCGGTTGTAGGGCAGCACCAGATTCGGCAGCACGGCGATGCCGCCGGACAACCAGTAGGGGTTGGCCACCTCGACGTTCTGCGCGCCGAACAGCACCCGCACCAGCTGGATCAGCATCAGGCTGATGCCCCAGGTGGCCAGCAGGGTTTCCAGCGGCCGGCCGTAGAGATGGCGAATCACCGTGCGCTCCAGGGCCATGCCGATCGCGGCGGTGACGAAGAAGGCCACCGGCAGCGCCAGTAGCGGATAGAGCGCCAGGTAGTCCGGGGCCAGCTTCTGCAAGGCGATCTGCACCATATAGGTGGCGTAGGCGCCGAGCATCAGCATCTCGCCGTGGGCCATGTTGATCACCCCGAGCAGGCCGAAGGTGATGGCCAGGCCCAGCGCCGCCAGCAGCAGAATAGAACCCAGGCTCAGGCCGCTAAAGGCCTGGCCGAGCAGCTCGCCGATCAGCAGCTGGCGTTTGACCTGGGCCAGGCTGGTCTCGGCGGCGGTGCGCACCCGGGCATCGCTTTCCACCGCGGGATCGAGCAGCGCCTCCAGGCGGGCACGGGCCAGCGGCTCGCCGGTTTCGCCGAGCAGGCGCACGGCGGCCAGACGGATTTGCGGATCGTCGTCGACCAGTTGCAGATTGGCCAGGGCCAGGCTCAGGGCGGCGCGCACGCCTGCGTCTGCTTCGCTGGCGACGCGGGCGTTGAGCAGTTGCAGCTGCGCCGGCTTGGCGCTTTTCTGCAGCTGCTGGGCGGCGGCCAGGCGCAGCGCCGGCTCCGCGGCCAGCAGTTGGTGGCTGGCCAGGGCGGTAGCGAGCAGGCCGCGCAGGCGGTTATTGAGGCGCAGTTTCTTCGGCGTATCGATAGGCAGCGCCTCGCCTTCGGCGGCTTGGTAGCTGCCGGCGTTTTCGATAAAGGCGTTTTTTTCGCTATCGGTGGCCACGCGGCCTTGTTGCAGGGCTTCGAGCAAAGGCAGGCGCGCAGGATTGGGGGCGGCGGCCCAGCTTTCCAGCAGGCTGGCCTGCTGGGCCGGGTTGGCGGTGACGAAGTCGTGGGCGTCGCCGGCATGGGTCGTCAGGGGCAGCAATAGCGCCAGTGACAGCAGCAGTCGATACAGGGCAGTGGGCATAGGTGCGTCCTGGACGATGGACTCTGTAGGAGCGAGCTTGCTCGCGATCGTGGTTTACCAGGACAGCCGCGTCGCCTCGATCGCCAGCGAGCTGGCTCCTACTGGGAGAATGGGGCCAGGCCCCAAGGGCTCAGTTGCTCGTCACCGCGTAATCCGGCTTCTTGTCGTTGCCTTCGATATAGGGGCTCCAGGGTTGGGCGCGGAGCGGGCTGCTGGTTTCCCAGACCACCGAGAACTGCCCGTCGTCCTGGATCTCGCCGATCATCACCGGCTTGTGCAGGTGGTGGTTGGTCTTGTCCATGGTCAGGGTGTAGCCGCTCGGCGCGGCGAAGGTCTGCCCGGCGAGGGCCTCACGCACCTTGTCGACCTCGGTGGTGCCGGCTTTCTCCACCGCTTGCGCCCACATATGGATGCCGACGTAGGTGGCCTCCATCGGGTCGTTGGTCACGGCCTTGGCCGCGCCCGGCAGGCCCTTGGCCTTGGCGTAGGTCTGCCACTTGGCGACGAATGCACTGTTGACCGGGTTCTCCACCGACTGGAAGTAGTTCCAGGCGGCGAGGTGGCCGACCAGCGGCTTGGTGTCGATGCCACGCAGTTCTTCTTCGCCTACGGAGAAGGCCACCACCGGCACGTCCGTGGCTTCCAGACCCTGGTTGGCCAGTTCCTTGTAGAAGGGCACGTTGGAGTCGCCGTTGACCGTGGAGATCACCGCGGTCTTGGCGCCGGCGGAGAACTTCTTGATGCTGGCCACTATGGTCTGGTAATCGCTGTGGCCGAAGGGGGTATAGACCTCCTCGATATCCTGGTCGGCGATGCCCTTGCTGTGCAGGAAGGCGCGCAGGATCTTGTTGGTGGTGCGTGGGTAGACGTAGTCGGTGCCGAGCAGGAAGAAGCGCTTGGCGGCGCCGCCGTCCTCGCTCATCAGGTACTCCACCGCCGGGATGGCCTGCTGGTTCGGCGCGGCCCCGGTGTAGAAGACGTTGGGCGAGAGCTCCTCGCCCTCGTACTGCACCGGGTAGAACAGCAGGCCGCCCAGCTCCTCGAATACCGGCAGCACCGATTTGCGCGACACCGAGGTCCAGCAACCGAAGGTCACGGCGACCTTGTCCTGGGTCAGCAGTTGCCGACCCTTCTCGGCGAACAGCGGCCAGTTGGATGCCGGGTCCACCACCACGGGTTCCAGCTGTTGGCCCAGCACGCCGCCCTTGGCGTTGATCTCGTCGATGGCCATCAGCGCCATGTCTTTCAACGAGGTTTCGGAAATGGCCATGGTGCCGGACAGCGAGTGGAGGATGCCGACCTTGATGGTTGCGGCCGCCTGCACGGTGAACGGGAACAAGCCGCTGAGCAGCAATGCGCTGGCGGCAAGGGTGGATTTCAGAAAAGGACGACGCTTCATTGTTATGGCTCCATGCGCAACTATTGGGAGGGACCAAGAGGGTCGCCAGTCCAATGGCAGCATCCGTGCCAATATCTTTAAGTCGTTGTTTGCGCTGGCTTTATGCGATTTTTATGGGGCTGTGTAGAGCGCGCTCGCGCCGCCCTGCTGCACCGCTTTAGGGCGCCAGGTGGTTTTTTCACCCCAGTAGGGTTGTAAATGAGCATGACTCGCTTCGCTCTCCCTCCGGGTCGCGCTAAAGCGCGCTAGCGGCAAGCCGCTTTCCGAGCCTGTTTTGACTCGCGTTGCTCGCCCTTCGGGCCAGCCTGCGGCTGTTACTCCCGTTGGTCGTTGCAACGCAGTAGGGCCGACGCGCAGCAGATCGTAAACAGGTTCTTAGAGCGCCAGGTAGTTCTTGACCCCGGTAAAGATGATCTGCGCGGCCAGGGCGCAGACGAACAGGCCCATCAGGCGGCTGACGATCTGCAGGCCCTGGTCGCCCAGCAGGTGCTCGACGCGGTCGGACAGGTAGAGGATGACGCCCACGGTCAGGCTGGCCAGGGCGATGCCAAACACCGCCAGCAGCTTGTCGCCCCAGTCGGGCTGGCTGGCGCCCATCAGCAGCAGCGCGCCTATGGTGCCGGGGCCGACGGTGAGGGGAATGGTCAGCGGCACTATGCTCACGTCCTGCTGCACGTTGTCGCTCTGCACCGCCGGGTTACCCTGGGCCATGCCCAGGGCCGAGATAAACAGCACGCTGCCGGCGCCGATGCGGAAGGCGTCTATGGTGATGCCGAACAGGGTGAAGATGTGCTTGCCGAACAGGTACAGCAGCACGCTGGCGATCAGCACGCCGCAGGCCACCTTCCAGGCCAGACGCTTGCGCTCCTTGACCGTATAGCCGCGGCTCAGGCCGATAAAGCAGGACAGCACGAAGAAGGGGCTGTAGAGCACCAGCAGTTTCAAATACAGGCTGAACAGCGCGGACGCCATGGACAGGACTCGTTTCGCAGAGGGATGGGCTTGAGTGTAGAAGCCGCTCGGGGCCGTGCCGGGCGGCTAGAGACAGGAATCAGGACGCTAGGGCGTCGCGTTGGCGGCGGATTTCCCGTTCGGCGACCCAGTGCTCGATCAACTCGCGCAGTTGCGACAGCTCCACCGGCTTGGCCATATGACCGTCCATGCCGGCCTCGCGGGCGCGCTCCTTGTGCTCGGTGAGGATATGCGCGGTCAGTGCCACCACCGGCGTGCGTGGGCGCTGTTCGGCAGCCTCCCAGGCGCGCAGCTGCTCGGTGGCGGAGAAGCCATCGAGCACCGGCATTTCGCAGTCCATCAGCACCAGGTCGTATTGCTGCGCCTTCATCGCGCCGAGGGCTTCCTCGCCATTACTGGCGGTATCCGGCTGCAGGTTGAGCTTGCCGAGCATGCCGCGGATCACCTTGGTGGAAATCGTATTGTCCTCGGCCACCAGGATGCGGAAGTCGCTCGGCACATTCAGCGGGGCGCTGGCCTGGGCCGGGGTAAACAGCGGCGAGTCGCCTTTGCCGCGCTGCGCCAGTTCGTCGGCCAATGTGGTGCGCAGGGTATAGCCGGCCACCGGTTTGGCCAGGATGCGTTTGATTCCGGCGTTGCGCGCGATGATCTTGCTCGGCGCGTTGCTGATGCCGGTGAGCATGATCACCAGGATGTCGTGGTTGAGGTTGGGGTCTTCCTTGATCCGCGCGGCCAGCTGCATGCCGCTCATGCCGGGCATGTCCTGGTCCAGCAGCACGGCATCGAAGTACTCGTGCAGGTGCGCCTTGGTGCGCAGCAGGGCCATGGCTTCCTTGCCGGACGGCACGGCGCTGACGCTCAGGCCCCAGGCGCTGCACTGCTGCACCAGGACCTTGCGGCAGGTGTCGTTGTCGTCCACCACCAGCAATCGCGCACCCTGCAGCGAGGCGTCGAGGTCGGCGCTCGGCTGTTCCTGGCGCAGGCTGTCCAGGGGCAGGCTGACCCACAGGGTCGAGCCCTGATTGCCGCTACTCTGGATGCCGAATTCGCCGCCCATCAAGCGCACCAGCTGGCGGGCGATGACCAGGCCGAGACGGCCGCCCAGCTTGGTCGCGGCGAGGAAGTCCTTGCTGTGCAGTTCGGCATTCAGCAAGGCATCGCGTTCGCTGGCGTCCAGCGGCTTGCCGCTGTCCTGCACGGCGATGCGCAGGCGCGCTTTGGCGCCGCTGTTGTCGAGGGCCACCACCAGCAGGATTTCGCCTTCGGCGGTCTGCTTGAAGGCGTTGTCCAGCAGGCTCAGCAGGGTCTGGCGCAGGCGCGTGGGGTCGCCGCCGATGACCCGCGGCACCTGCGGCTGCATAAAGCTGATCAGCTCGACCTTCTGCTGTTCGGCCTTGGCGCGGAAGATGTCCAGGCAGTCTTCGATCAGTGCGTTCAAATCGAATTGCACGTCATCCAGCTCGATCTGCCCGGACTCCAGCTTGGAAATGTCGAGAATCTCGTTGATCAGGGTCAGCAGCTCGTTGCCCGAGCTGTGGATGGTCTGCACGTAGTCGCGTTGCTTGGCCGACAGCGGGGTGCCGAGCAGCAGTTCGGTCATGCCCAGCACGCCGTTCATCGGGGTGCGGATTTCATGGCTGATCTTGGCGAGGAATTCCGCCTTGGCCTTCAGCTCCGCGGAGCTGGCCGCCAGGGCGCGGCTGGAACTGAACTGGTCGTGCATGATGCGCCGCTGGCGCTCGCTCAAGGCCATGCTCAGCATAAAGCCGCTGACCACTGTGACCGCCAGCAGGGCATAGGCCAGCCATTCGGTTTGCACCGCCCAGTAGCCGAACAGCACCGGCAAGGCGCCGATAAAGGCCGCGCAGAACAGCATCACGGCCAGGCTGAACAGGCGTGCCGGGCGGTAGCCATGCCGCCAATGGAACAGCGCCACCAGCAGAATGCTCAGCCCGGAGACCGCGCTGAGCAGGTAGACCAGCTGGTTGAATTGCAGGTTGGTGGCCACCAGCAACACCACGCAGAGCAGGCTGAGCAGCGCCACTTCGGCGCTCAGCAGATGATTCAGCGGCGTGTTCGGGCAGACCTTGTGAAAGAAGCTGGAGGTAAAGCACAGGGCGCCGATCATCGCCAGCAGCATCGCCAGGTTGGCGATCTGCGGTTGCAGGCCCTGCCATTCGCCCAGCCAGGGCGTGCTGATGCCCAGCAGGCTGATGGCCGTTAGCAGCACGCACGCCTGGGTCGCGGCCAGCCACAGGCCGCTGGCGGCGCGGGAGTAGGCGAAACGCACGAGGTTATAGGTCACCAGCATGCCTAGGCAGCCGAGCAGCAGGCCGAACAGCAGCGGGCGAGTGTCGTCGGCGGCCATGTGCTGCGCGCTTTGCAGGCTGATGGCCGGACGCAGGGCATGTTCCGAGGCCAGGCGCAGGTAGATATCCAGGGGCGCGGCGACCTGCGGCAGGGGCAGGAGAAAGTCGCGGCTGGCCAGCGGGCGACTGGAGAAGGGCAGCTGGCTGCCGGTGTGGGTCTGGGCGATCAGCTCATCGCCTTGCAGCACATAGAGATCGAGATAGGCCAGGTAGGGGGCGAAGACCCTGAGCATCTGCGCGTCGGTATTGGTTTCCAGGCGATGGTGCAACCACAGCGCCGTGTTGCCGCCCGGGGTGTACAGGTCGGCGAGGTCGGTGGCGGCGAATTGCGCCCTGTAGTGAGGCGCTCGCACGTCATCCAATTGCAGTTCGGCGGCGGGGTCCTTGAGGGCCGACCAGAGGCTCTGTTGCTCGGCCTGGGCTGGGCCGGCAATCAGCGCCATCAGCAGCAGGCTGATAAACAGCGGTGTGGCAATCCTCAGCCGGTGCACAGTGAATTCCCTTCAAGAGTAAGTGGTCGGATTATAGCCAAGCTATACAGCGGGGAAATATGACAAAGGTGGCCATCTGGCCACCTTTGCTGGGTTTTACTGCGAATTATCTTCGCGTTCGCGGGCAATGGCGCGGTAGCCGATGTCCTTGCGGTAGAAGCAGCCGGGCCAGCGAATCTGCTCCGCCAGGCGATAGGCCTGCCGCTGGGCATCGGCCACGCTGGCACCGATGGCGGTGGCGCAGAGCACCCGGCCGCCGGCGGTGACCACCTGGCCATCCTTGAGCGCGGTGCCGGCATGGAACACCTTGCCCTCCAGCGCGGCGGCGGCCGCCAGGCCCTCGATCGGCTCACCCTTGGCGTAGTCGCCGGGGTAGCCGCCGGCGGCCAGCACCACGCCGACAGTCGGGCGCGGGTCCCAGGTCGCTTCGACCTTATCCAGCGCCTCGGCCAGGGCGGCTTCGATCAGCAGCACCAGGGAAGACTCCAGGCGCACCATGATCGGCTGGGTTTCCGGGTCGCCGAAGCGGCAGTTGAATTCGATGACCTTGGGGCTGCCTGCCTTGTCTATCATCAGGCCGGCATAGAGGAAGCCGGTGTAGACATTGCCCTCGGCAGCCATGCCCTTGACGGTCGGCCAGATCACCTCATCCATTACCCGCTGGTGCACGGCTGCGGTGACCACCGGCGCCGGGGAATAGGCGCCCATGCCGCCGGTGTTGGGGCCGCTGTCGCCGTCGCCGACGCGCTTGTGATCCTGGCTGGTGGCCATCGGCAGCACGTTATGGCCGTCGACCATGACGATAAAGCTGGCCTCTTCGCCGTCGAGAAACTCTTCGATCACCACCCGCGAACCGGCTGCGCCGAAGGCATTGCCGGCGAGCATGTCGCGCACCGCATCCTCGGCCTCGCTCAGGCTCATGGCGACTATCACGCCCTTGCCGGCGGCCAGGCCATCGGCCTTGATCACGATGGGGGCGCCGACCTTTTGCAGGTAGGCCAGGGCCGGCTCGACTTCGGTGAAGTTCTGGTAGTCGGCGGTGGGGATCTGGTGGCGAGCGAGGAAATCCTTGGTAAAGGCTTTCGAGCCTTCCAGCTGGGCGGCGCCGGCGCTGGGGCCAAACACGGCCAGATTGCGCGCGCGGAACAGGTCGACCACCCCGGACACCAGCGGCGCTTCCGGGCCGACTAGGGTCAGCTGCACGTTCTTCTCAGCAAAATCAGCAAGCTGCTCCAGGGCCAGCACGTCGATGGCGACGTTCTCGCACTTGGCCTCGAAGGCGGTGCCGGCATTGCCCGGGGCGACGAAGACTTTTTCGACGCGCGGGTCTTGGGCCACTTTCCAGGCCAGGGCGTGTTCACGACCGCCGCTGCCGATAATCAGTACGTTCATATCTGTCTCCTTGTGGAGGCGGGCCGGTGGCCCGGTTGGTGGATAAAAAAGCGCTATCCACCCTACGAATGCGACGTTGGGTATCGCTGCGCTCAACCCAACCTACGGTGCAAAACGGGCGACTCTGTCGAGGTCGCGATCGGGCTGGTAGATGCAAGGCGTCCGGACCTTCACCCAGCGGAGTTGCCTAGTGGCAATGAGCATGGGGGGAGGGCCGGGCAACGCCGCAGATGCCAGTCCGAGTGCGGCCGATTTTAGTGCCTAAAGTGGCGCATGCCGGTGAACACCATGGCTATTCCGGCTTCGTCGGCGGCGGCGATGACTTCCGCGTCGCGCATCGAGCCACCCGGCTGGATCACCGCGGTGATGCCGTTCTGCGCGGCGTTGTCCAGGCCGTCGCGGAACGGGAAGAAGGCGTCGGAAGCCATGACCGAACCGGCTACCTGCAGGCCGGCGTGTTCGGCCTTGATCGCGGCGATACGGGCTGAGTTGACGCGGCTCATCTGGCCGGCGCCGACGCCTATGGTCTGGCGGTTCTTCGCGTACACAATCGCATTGGATTTGACGAACTTGGCCACCTTCCAGGCGAAGATCAGGTCGTGGATCTCCTGCTCGCTCGGCGCGCGCTGGGTGACTATCTTCAGGTCTTGCGCCTTGATCATGCCGATATCGCGGCTCTGCACCAGCAGGCCACCGTTGACCCGCTTGAAGTCCCAGCCCGGCGCGCGTTCGGCCGGCCATTCGCCGCATTCCAGCAGACGCACATTGGCCTTGGCCGCTACTACGGCGCGGGCTTCGGCGCTGATTTTCGGCGCGATAATCACTTCGACAAACTGGCGCTCGACTATGGCCTTGGCGGTTTCGCCGTCCAGCTCGCGGTTGAAGGCGATAATGCCGCCGAAGGCCGATTCGGTATCGGTGGCGTAGGCCAGTTCGTAGGCCTGGCGGATGCCGCCTTCGGCGTCGGTGGCCACGGCCACGCCGCAGGGGTTGGCGTGTTTGACGATGACGCAGGCCGGCTTGACGAAGCTCTTCACGCACTCCAGGGCGGCGTCGGTGTCGGCCACGTTGTTGAACGACAGTTCCTTGCCCTGCAGCTGCACGGCGCTGGCCACGCTGGCCTCGCCTTTCTGCGTTTCCACGTAGAACGCCGCGCTCTGGTGCGGGTTCTCGCCGTAACGCATTTCCTGCGCCTTGACGAACTGGCTGTTGAAGGTGCGCGGGAAGGCGCCGCGCGCTTCGGTGCTGAGGCTGTCGCGGCTCTGGTCGATGGTGCCCAGGTAGTTGGCGATCATGCCGTCGTAGGCGGCGGTGTGCTCGAAGGCTTTCAGCGCCAGGTCGAAGCGCTGGGCGTAGGTCAGGCCGCCGGCTTGCAGCGACTCGACTATGCCGGCGTAGTCGCAGGCGTTGACCACTATGGCCACGTCCTTATGGTTCTTCGCCGCGGAGCGGACCATGGTTGGGCCGCCGATGTCGATGTTCTCGATGGCGTCGGCCAGGTCGCAGCCCGGTTTGGCCACTGTGGCGGCGAAGGGGTAGAGGTTGACCGCCACCAGATCGATCGGCTTGATGCCGTGTTGTTCCATCACCGCGCCGTCAATGGCGCGGCGGCCGAGGATGCCGCCGTGGATTTTCGGGTGCAGGGTCTTCACCCGGCCATCCATCATTTCCGGGAAGCCGGTGTAGTCGGCGACTTCCACGGCGGCCACGCCGTTGTCCTTGAGCAGCTTGTAGGTGCCGCCGGTGGAGAGGATTTCCACGCCAAGGGCGACAAGCTCGCGGGCGAACTCGAGGATGCCGGTCTTGTCGGAAACACTGATCAAGGCGCGGCGAACGGGGAGGCGGGTGGTCTGGTCGGTCATTTCAGAGTCCATCAGAGCAGAGGTATCAGCAAAGGAGTTATCAGCAAAAAAGGCGGCTCATGTGGGCCGCCCTTTTCGGGAGTTCGGGGTTACAGCAGGTCGTACTGCTTGAGCTTCTTGCGCAGGGTGCCGCGATTCAGGCCGAGCAGCTCGGAGGCCTTGGTCTGGTTGCCCTTGACATGGTTCATCACGGTTTCCAGCAGTGGCGCTTCCACTTCGGTCAGCACCAGGTTGTAGACGTCGCTGACGTCGGCACCTTCGAGGTGGGCGAAGTAGTTATGCAGGGCCTTCTCGACACTGCCGCGCAGGGTTTGCCCTTCTTCGCTCGGCGTATTGAGATGCTGTTTCAAACTGCTGTTTTCACTCACGGGAGCCATTTCACTTCCTAAAGTCTCGGTCAACATCGTCATGCGGCCACCCCTTCTCCATTATTATTCCGCTCACTGAAAAACTCGCGAACGTTGGCGCACTGCGCGTCCGTACTGTCCAGACGATTGAAGTGGGCGCGAAACTCCCTGGCGCCCGGCAGGGTTGCGAGATACCAACTGACATGCTTGCGGGCGATGCGTACGCCCATTACATCGCCGTAGAAGGCGTGCAGTGCAGCCAGGTGTTCCAGCAGAATCTGTTCCACCTCGAGCAGGCTGGGCGCCGGGAGATGCTCACCGGTGCGCAGGTAATGCTCGATCTCACGAAATATCCACGGCCGGCCCTGGGCCGCGCGACCGATCAGCAGGCCGTCGACGCCGGTGGCACGCAGTACCGCACGGGCCTTTTCCGCTGAGTCGATATCGCCGTTGGCAAACACCGGAATCGACACCGCCTGCTTGATCGCGGCGATGGTGTCGTACTCGGCCTCGCCCATATACAGATCGGCGCGGGTGCGGCCATGCACGGCCAGCGCGACTATCCCGGCGTCTTCGGCGATCTTTGCCACTTCGATGCCGTTTTTGTTCTGTCTGTCCCAGCCGGTGCGGATCTTCAGGGTCACCGGCACGTTCACCGCGGCGACCACCGCCTGCAAGATCTCGCGCACCAGGCTTTCATCTTTCAGCAGGGCGGAGCCGGCGGCCTTGTTGCAGACCTTCTTGGCCGGGCAGCCCATGTTGATATCGATGATCTGCGCGCCCAGTTCGACATTGCGCAGCGCCGCGTCCGCCAGCATCTGCGGGTCGCCACCGGCGATCTGTACCGAGCGCGGCTCGGGATCACCCTGGTGGACCATGCGCAGGCTCGACTTGCGGGTATTCCACAGCCGTACGTCGCTGGTGACCATCTCCGACACCACCAAACCCGCTCCCATGCGCTTGCACAGCTGGCGAAACGGCTGGTCGGTGACGCCCGCCATGGGGGCGAGGATCAGCGAGTTGGGCAATGTATAGGGGCCGATGCGTAGCGCCGACATAGGGCTTCCCTGCTCAAGAGACCAGCTGTTGAGACCAATAGGACTGTGCGAAAAAGGGTGGGAATCATACCCGCTCTGAATGACTGGAGAAAGGCTGTTTTGAACAAATTCTGAACAGCGGCGGGCTTATAGCCAAGGGTTAGGTCGCGGCGGATTTCCAGGCGTTGCGCCGGCTGCCGCTTATTCCGGCGAGTGGAAGCTCAGGCTGTAGTTCACCGCCTGGGTGCCGGGGTCGAGGATATCCAGGGAGATATGGATGGGGGTCTGCGGCGGCATTTCGGCGTTGCCGGCCAGCTCGCCGGCCAGGTATTCGCTGGGTTTGAAGCGGCGGCTGGCCAGCAGCTGGCCGGTGATATCGGCGAAGCGCATTTCCAGCAGCGGGAAGGGCTGGGAGAAGGGCGCGCGGTTGTAGAGGATGGCGTCGACCACCAGGGCGCCGCTGAACTCCGGGTGGCTGCGCACCACCAGGTTGCTGCTCTTGATCTGCGTGATATCGACCTTGGACGGCAGGTTGCAGCCAAGCGTTGGGCAGAGCTGCTCGAACCAGGGGCGGTACTGATCCTGGCGGGCCAGTTCGTCGAAGTGGTAGAGCCCATATTGGCCGCCCAGGGCGGCGGCGCCCAGCAGGTTCAGCAGGCCCCAGACCAGCCAGCGGCCCCAGGGCTTTTGCGGCTGCCGCCAGTCCAGCTGTAGGGGTTCCTCGTCCAGCTCGAACAGGTGCTCGTCGCGCAGTGCGGGTTCGCTGCGGGCGCTTTTCGCCGTGGTCTTGCTCGGGGCGGGGGGGGCGTCTTCGGCTTCGTCGTCTGCGTCGGCGAGCAGCGACTCGCGCGCGGCGTGTAGCTCGATATGCTCGATGGCGGGTTCTGTGGCGCGACGGTCGATGGCGCTAAAGCTGGGCTCCGCCTGCGGGGTGCGGGTCGCTGGTGGCGGTTCCGGGACCGGCGCTGGGCGCGGTGCGGCGGCTATGGGCGCCTTTGGCGGCTCGCTATGGCGGCCGGGGCTCGCCGCGGGCTTGGCGGGCTCGTCGCGTAGCAAGGCTTCGGCCCAGCGCTCGTCATGCGGGTCGTGCTCGGGCTGCGCGGCGGCGAGGAAGGTCTCGGCGTGTTTGGGCGCCCGCTCGACCGCCAGAAACTGTTTGGACAGCTGCTGTTCCTGCTCCTCCAGCTTGGCCAGTTCCTCGTCGAGGTCGAGGCCGTCGAGATCCAGGTCGTCGTGAATCCACTGGGTGTCGATGGATTTCTTTGCCGGTGCAGGGCTGGGATTGCTGCTCGGAGTCGGAGTCGGAGTCGGGTTCGGTGCTGGCGGGCGCGGCGCGGCGGTCTGGACGGCTGCGGGCGTGCTCGGCCTTGTGGCGGGTGCCGGTGCCGGGCTGCTGGCTGCTGCCAGTTGGCCTTGCTCGCGCAACTGCTGCGCCGCATTGAACACATGCAGGCAGGCCCCGCAGCGCACGGCACCATGGGCGGCGCCCAGCTGCGCGAGATTGACGCGAAAGCTGGTGCGGCAATGGGGGCACTGGGTGACGAAACTCTGGGTCATGCGGCGATCCGGCTAAACAAGGCGATTAGTCTAACGCAAGTGCTCGGCAAAGCAGCAGTGCTGCGGGTGCGGGCGCTCTCAGCGCCGTATGCCGCTGATGCGCACCCAGCCGTCCTTGTTCGCGGTGGGGTCGAGGTCGAAGGCGTCCTGGTAGGCGGCGCGCACTTCTTGCGCCTGTTCGGCGAGGATGCCCGACAGTGCCAGGCGGCCGTTCGGCTTGACCAAGCTGGTGATCTGCGGCGCCAGCGCCACCAGCGGGCCGGCGAGGATATTGGCCACTACTATGTCGGCCGGCTGCTGCGGCAAATCGGCGGGCAGGTAGAGCGGGAAGCGCGCCGGCTCGATGCCGTTGCGCCCGGCGTTGTCGCGCGAGGCTTCCAGGGCTTGTGGGTCGATGTCGGTGCCGACCGCCTGGGGCGCGCCCAGCAGCAGGGCGGCGATGGCCAGGATGCCCGAGCCGCAGCCGAAATCCAGCACGCTGCAATCCTTGAGGTCCTGGCCGTCCAGCCATTCCAGGCACAGCGCGGTGGTCGGGTGGGTGCCGGTGCCGAAGGCCAGGCCCGGGTCGAGCAGCAGGTTGACCGCCTCCGGCTCGGGCGCGGCGTGCCAGCTCGGCACTATCCACAGGCGCTGACCGAAGCGCATGGGCTGGAAGCCGTCCATCCAGCTGCGCTCCCAGTCCTGGTCGGCAATCACCTCGGCCTGGTGTTCCGGCAGTTCGGCGCCGGTCAACAATTGCAGGTGGGCGAACACGGCATCAGCCTGGGTGTCGGCCTCGAACAGGGCCAGCAGGTGGGTGTGCGACCACAGCGGCGTGGTGCCCAGGTCCGGCTCGAAAATCGGTTGGTCTTCGGCGTCCATAAAGGTCACCGACACGGCGCCCACTTCCAGCAGCGCGTCTTCGTAGGTTTCGGCCTGATCCGGGGTGATGGCGAGACGGACTTGTAACCAGGGCATGGGAAACCTCGATGTGGCGTGATGGGGCAATTGGGCGCGCAGCTTACTTGAACCAGTGGGCCGGCTGCCACCGCTGCGCCGGCAGAAACGACAAGGGCCGCCTGACGGCAGCCCTTGTCTGGGGGTAGGTTGGGCTGCGCAAGCTCAGCCCAACCTACTCTTCATTCCAGCCGTTTAGTGCTTATCCATACCTAGCTTTTTCTCTAGATAGTGGATATTCACGCCGCCCTTGCAGAAGCCCTTGTCACGTACCAGGTTGCGGTGCAGCGGTACGTTGGTCTTGATGCCATCGACCACTATCTCGTCCAGGGCGTTGCGCATGCGGGCCAGGGCCTCGTCGCGGGTGGCGCCGTGGGTGATCAGCTTGCCGATCAGCGAGTCGTAGTGCGGTGGCACTGTGTAGCCGCTGTACAGGTGCGAATCGACCCGCACGCCATTGCCGCCCGGGGCATGGAAGTGCTTGACCTTGCCGGGGCAGGGCATGAAGTTGTCCGGGTCTTCGGCGTTGATCCGGCATTCCAGGGCATGACCGCGGATCACCACATCGCTCTGCTTGAACGACAGCTTGTTGCCGGCGGCGATGCTGAGCATCTCCTTGACGATGTCGATGCCGGTGACCATTTCCGAAACCGGATGCTCCACCTGCACGCGGGTGTTCATCTCGATAAAGTAGAAGTGGCCGTCTTCGTAGAGGAACTCGAAGGTGCCGGCGCCGCGGTAGCCGATCTCGATGCAGGCGCGCACGCAGCGGTCCAGCACCTCGGCGCGGGCCTGTTCGTCGATGCCCGGTGCTGGCGCTTCTTCCAGCACCTTCTGGTGCCGGCGTTGCAGCGAGCAGTCGCGGTCGCCCAGGTGGATGGCGTTACCCTGGCCGTCGGACAGCACCTGGACTTCCACGTGGCGTGGGTTGCCGAGGAACTTCTCCAGATAGACCATGGGGTTGCCGAACACCGAACCGGCTTCGCTGCGGGTCAGCTTGGCCGACTTGATCAGGTCTTCTTCCTGGTACACCACGCGCATGCCGCGACCACCGCCGCCGCCAGCGGCCTTGATGATCACCGGGTAACCCACTTCGCGGGCAATCGCCAGGGCGGTTTCTTCGTCTTCCGGCAGCGGGCCGTCGGAGCCAGGCACCACCGGCACGCCGGCGCGCTTCATGGCGTCCTTGGCCGAGACCTTGTCGCCCATCAGGCGAATGGTCTCGGCTTTCGGGCCGATAAAGGCGAAGCCGGAGTTTTCCACCTGCTCGGCGAAGTCGGCGTTTTCCGCGAGGAAGCCGTAGCCGGGGTGGATGGCGGTGGCACCCGTGACTTCGGCGGCGGCGATGATCGCCGGAATATTCAGGTAGGACAGCGCGCCGGAGGCCGGGCCTATGCATACCGACTCGTCGGCCAGGCCCAGGTGCATCAGCTCGCGATCGGCGGTGGAATGCACCGCGACCGTCTTGATGCCCAGCTCTTTACAGGCGCGCAAGACGCGCAAGGCGATCTCGCCGCGGTTGGCGATCAGAACTTTTTCCAACATCGCAGGCTCTCCGCGCGTCAAACGATGGTGAACAGGGGCTGATCGTATTCCACCGGCTGGCCGTTCTCGCCCAGGATGGCGTCGATCACGCCGCTGGACTCGGCCTCGATGTGGTTCATCATCTTCATCGCTTCGACGATGCAGAGGATGTCGCCTTTCTTCACGCTCTGGCCGACTTCGACGAAGTTGCTCGAAGCCGGGCCGGAGGCGCGGTAGAAGGTGCCGACCATGGGCGAGCGCACCACTGTGCCATTCAGCTTGGCGGCGGCCGGGGCGGCGCCTTCAGCGGCGGCAATCGGTGCGGCGGCCGCAGGGGCTGGCGCCGGCACAGGAGCCGGGGCCTGGGCATAGATCGGCTGCTGCATATAAGCCGGCTGTTTGCTGTGACGGCTGATGCGTACCGATTCTTCGCCTTCGCGAATCTCCAGTTCGTCGATGCCGGATTCTTCCAGCAGCTCGATCAGCTTTTTAACTTTACGAATATCCATAGTGGTTAACTCCCGGTGAGGTCAGGGGCACTTAAGTTCAAGTTGTTCGAGTGCAGCCTCCAGGGCCAGCCGGTAACCGCTGGCGCCAAGGCCGCAGATCACCCCTACAGCTACATCGGAAAAGTAGGAGTGATGGCGGAAAGCTTCGCGTTTGTGCACGTTGGACAGGTGCACTTCGATGAATGGGATGCTCACCGCCAGCAATGCGTCACGTAATGCGACGCTGGTATGGGTAAAAGCGGCGGGATTGATCAGGATAAAGTCGACACCTTCGCCTTTTGCGGCGTGAATACGCTCGATCAACTCGTACTCGGCATTGCTCTGCAGGTACAGCAGATGGTGGCCGGCCTCGCGGGCGCGGCGCTCCAGATCGAGGTTGATCTGCTCCAGGGTGACGGCGCCATACACGCCCGGTTCGCGGGTGCCGAGCAGGTTGAGGTTGGGCCCGTGCAGTACCAGAAGGGTAGCCATGATGCTGTTTCCTTGTTTTTGCGCTGCGCCGGACTATGCCGCAGGCAAGGCGAGACTGTCCAGTTGTCGGCAATAGTCGGCACGATGAGCGTAGATTGCGGGAGATATATGACCGGAAAAGCTAGAAACGTTCGCGTGCGCGACTCAAGCGGGCGGCGAAGCTGGCCGCGTCTATCTCACCTACGACACGCAAATCCTGCCATTCGTCACCCTGGGCATCGAACAGCAGGATGGCCGGAGGGCCGAACAGCTGGTAGCGGTCGAGCAGGGTGCGTTGCGCGGCGCTGCTCTCGCTCATGTCGAAACGGATCAGGCGGTAGGCGCCCAGCTGCTGGGTCACTTGCGGCGCGGTCAGCACTTCGCGCTCGATCACCTTGCAGCTGATGCACCAGTCGGCGTACCAGTCCAGCAGCAGCGGCTGGCCGGCACTTTTCGCCGCGGCCAGGGCGGCATCCAGTGCGGCCGGGCTGCTGATGGTCTGCCAACTGCTGGTCGCCGGCGCTTGCCGTTCGGCGGCGGCGACGGCGGGGTCGCCCAGTGGCCGCAGCGGATCGCTATGTCCCTGCAGCGCGCCGACCCAGGCGACCAGGGCGTAGAGCAGAAATGGCAGGCCGAGCAGTTGCGCGACTTTCTGATGATGGGTCTTCGGCGTCAGCTCCAGCGCGCCCAGCCACAGGGCCACACCGGCGGCCAGCAGGCCCCACAGGGCGAGGCTGAGCGGGCCGGGCACGACGCGCTCCAGCAGCCAGATGGCCACCGCCAGCAGCAGGGCACCGAACAGGTTGCGCACCGTGAGCATCCAGGCCCCGGATTTGGGCAGCAGGGCGCCGCCGCCGACGGCAAACAGCACCAGCGGCGCGCCCATGCCCAGGCCCAGGGCCAGCAGCTTGAGGCCGCCACCCAGGGCATCGCCGCTGGCACTGATATACAGCAGGGCGCCGGCCAGCGGTGCCGACACGCAGGGCGAGACCAGCAGGCTGGACAGTACGCCGAGAGCGGCAGCGCTGAAGATGGTGCCGCCGTGCAGGCGCTGGCTCAGGCGCTGCAGTGGGATGTCGATAGACGCAGGCAGGCGCAGTTCGAGAAAGCCCAGGCTGGCGGCGCCAAACAGGGCGAAGAAGATGGCGAAGGGTACCAGCACCCAGGGCGATTGCAGGCGTGCCTGCAGGTTGAGTTCGGCACCGAACAGGCCCATCAGCGCGCCGAGGATGGCGAAACTGAGCGCCATCGGCAGCACATAGGCCAGCGCCAAGACCAGGCTGCGCAAGCCGCCCGGCTGGCCGCGCAGTACCACGCCGCTGAGGATCGGCAGCATCGGCAGCACGCAGGGGGTGAAGGTCAGGGCCAGGCCTGCGAGAAAGAACAGCGCCAGGTCGGTCCAGTTCCAGGGCGGCGGCGCATCGGGGCTGGCACCGCTGGATGCTGCGCCGCCGCCTATGGGCAGCACCTCGGTTTCCGGCGGGTAGCACAGGCCCTTATCGGCGCAGCCCTGGTAGGTGACGCTGAGGTTGAACGGGCGGTTGTCCGCGGGGCTGAGCGGCAACTCGATATCCAGCACGCCGTGGTACACCTCGACCTCGCCGAAATACTCGTCGGTCTTCTGCTGGCCCGCCGGCAGTTTGGCCTGGCCCAGGTGGATGGCAGCCGGCTCGCTGCTGAAGTTGAAGCGGTGGCGGTACAGGTAGTAGCCCTCGGCGGCGACCAGGCGCAGTTTGATCGACTCGCTGGAGCTGTCGATCAGGCTCAGCTGGAACGCCTCGCGCACCGGCAGGAAGTCTGCGCTGTTGTTCAGCGGCGCGCCCAGTTCGGTCGGGGCGGGGCGGTTGTCGAACAGGCCTGCGCCGGCGGGCAGGGCAAGCAACAGCAGAATCAGGGTGAGCAGGCGGCGCATGGTGGTCTCGCGAGTCGAAGATGCCCGGATAATAACGGAAAGCCGCCGCCGCGGCTGTTGTCGCGAGTCGGGCGGCGCGCAGAGCCGGCTGCGCGGTTATAGCGCGTGAAGGGGGGGCAGGCTGGGTTACTGGAATTCGCCGGGTTGCGGCAGCAGTTCGGTCACGGCAAAGCGTTGCGCCAGCTGGTGGTAGGCCGGCTCCAGGCGAAACAGCCGGTAGGCCTCGGCGAACTGCTCGGCCAATTGCGCCGGCGCGGCGCGGGAAAAGGCCGCATACATGGGCTTGCCCGCGAACAGCGCGCCGTCCAGACGCTGCACCTGCTGCTCGAGGTCGGGAATCTCGGCGTTGGCCCGGGTCAGCGCGCTGGTGGCGCCGAAGACAGCGTCGAAGCGGTCGCTGATCAGCATGATAAACAGCTGCGACTGGGTGACGGTGGGCTGCTCGATGGGCACCCCGCGGGCGATCATGGCGAGCACTTCATCGCTCATGTAGTAGCCGTTGGGCAGGGCGGTGCGCCAGCGCCAGGCCATCTGTTCCAGGGGCGGCTGGTAGCGGATCTCATCGGCCCGCTCGCGCTTGATATACAGGGTGGTGCGCGACACATGCAGCAGGTTGTCCGCCAGGAACAGGGCGAACTTCTCGCGCTCCGGGGACTTGGCGACGAAGGTGGCGGCATCTATCTCGCCGGACTCCAGGGCGCGAATGGTGCGTTTCCAGGGCGTGCGTTTGAACGCCAGTTGCCAGCCGAGGCGGGCGCACACGGCGCGCATCAACTCGACGTGAAAGCCGCTGAGCTGGGCATTCTCATCGATATATTCGAAGGGGGCGTTATTGGCGTCCTCGACACCGACCACCAGGGTGGTGGCCTGCAAGGGAAGGCTCAGCAGCACAGATAGCAGCAGGATACCCAGGCGCATGGGATGCCCTCCAAGGTTCGTCCGACTCATCGTCTGAGTCTAGTCGATGGGCCGGTCGCGGTGGCTTATGCCGCCCTACGGCTGCTCTCATCAAACAAAAAATAACGCGTTGTTTTATATATAGAAATTAAATCAGAACATGAACCCTGTAGGAGCCAGCTGGCTGGCGATCTGGTGATATTTGCAGAGCAAAAGCATCGCCCGCAAGCTGGCTCCTACAGTTTGTGGCGCGCCAGCGCGGCGTCCGGACGAGGGGGATCTCCTACAGGCGGAAGGCCTGCACCGCGCTATGCAACTGGCCACCCAGCTCCAGCAGTTGCTCGCCCTGGGTGCGCCCCGCGCCGATGCGCTGCAGGTTGTCGCCGCCGAGGCGCTGGATGCGTTCGCTGTGGCCGCGAATCTCGCTGACCGCGCCGCTCTGCTGGGCGGTGGCGGCGGCGATGCGCTCGGCCATGCTGGCGATGGTGCGGATGGCCACGACTATTTCATCCAGCGCGCCATCGGCGGCCGCGGCCTGGCTGGCGCTGTGCTCGGCATGCTCGACCTGGGTGCGCATGGCCTGCACCGATTGCCGGGCGGCTTGCTGCAAGCGCGCGATCAGCGCCTGGATCTCGGCGGTGGCGTCACTGGTGCGTTGCGCCAGCGAGCGCACCTCATCGGCGACCACGGCGAAGCCGCGGCCCAGCGTGCCGGCGCGCGCCGCCTCGATGGCGGCGTTGAGGGCCAGCAGATTGGTTTGCTCGGCGATGCCGCGGATCACCGTCAGCACCTTGTCGATGGTGGCGGTTTCCTCGGCCAGGCGCTCGATAGCCTGGGCGTTGCCCTGCACTTGTTCGACCAGCGCATGCAGGCCGCTGAGGCTCTGGCCTATCACCTGCTGGCCCTGCTCCAGGGCGCGGTCGGCGTGGCGGCTGGCATCGGCGGTCTGGCTGGCGTCGCCGGCCACCTGCTGGATGGTCGCCTGCAACTCACCCAGGGCATGGTGGATCTGCGCGGTATCGCCGGCCTGGCGTTCGGCGCCGCTGTGCAGGCCGCCGCTGAGGTCGGCCAGGGTGCGGCTGGAGTCGACCACCTGCTCGGCATGCAGGCGAATGGTGCCGACCAGGTCGACCAGGTAGGCGCGCAGGCGGTTCAGCGAGTCCTCGATATCCCCCAGCTCGCGGAGCTTCGAATCCAGACGGATATCCGTGGCGAAGTCCCCCTGAGCCCAGTTCGATAGGGCTGGCACCAGGCGGGTGAGAATTTGCGTCAGGCGCCGCTGGATGCGGTCGATCAGCAGCGCGATCAGCAGGATCAGGCCGATCATCAGGCCGAGGATCAGCTGCACCTCGCCCTGGATGCGCCCGTGTTCGGCGCGCACCAGTGGCTCCAGGGCGGCCAGGGCCTGTTGCACCTGGGCGACCCGCGCTCGGGTGCTGCTGGCCAGGGCGGCGCGCTGCTCGATCAGGCTTCGGGTGCGCTGCAGCTCGGCCGGGTAGCGCTGGATCAGGTTGGCCAGGTCGCGCTTGAGGGCGATGCCGTGGTCTTCGGCCTGGCTGCTGTCGCTGCTGGCGTCCAGCCCCAGCAGGTCGGCGAAGTTGCTACTGGATGACTGGCTGGCCTCGGCCACGCCCAACAGCGGCAGCTGGTTCAGCCGCTGGGCCTGCTGGTGCAGGGCGGCCAGTTCGCGCTCCACCTCGGCCGCCAGTTCGCTGCGGCCGCTGCCGACCAGCTTGGCGCGGGCATGGGCCAGGCGGGTCAGGTGGCGGGCGGCATCGAACAGCGGCCGGCGATACCCGGCGGCCGCCTCGGCCGCGCCGCTGTCGGCGTACTGCGCCAGTTGTTCCAGGGCCGCCTCCATCTCGCGCTCGGCCTGCAGCAGCAGGCCCTGCGGGTCGCCGGACAGCTTGCCGGCGGCCAGCAGCTGGTTGGCGCTGAAGGCCTGCAGATCGTTCAGGCTGGGGCGCAGATTTTCGGCCAGCTGACTGGGCAGCTCGTCGAGGGCCAGATTGAGTGCCTCCAGAGACTGCAGGGCGGCGCTATGGCGCAGGGCATCGCCCGTGTCCAGATAGGCCGAGATGTTCTGCGCGGCGTCGCCCTGAAACTGTTGCGCCAGGCTCAGGTAGCGCGTCATCAGCAGATAGGGACGCTCCAGCGCGCGTTGCGACCACCAGAGCGTGGCCGCCAGGGCGACGCAGACGGTGACCAGCAGCAGGCTATTGAGGTTGGTAAGGGATTTCAGGCGCATGGGGCTCGACCGGTGGGGAAGGGTACGGGCCGCCCTCGCGATATCCCGGGGCGACCGCTAAGCCTCAGAATTTATTGCTTTTTTATGACCGCAATATGACGGCGCGGACTCCGTCACCGTTTTCTGCCGGGCGCTTTGCGGTCAGGCTCAGTCGCCCTGATAAATCGCCACCCGATTGCGCCCGCCGTGCTTGGCCACGTACAGCGCCTGATCCGCCTGTTGCGACAGCAGCTTGCCGTCCAGGTCGGGGGATAGCTGGGCGATGCCGCTGCTGAAGGTGCAGGACAGCTCGTGGGGCGGGGCGGAGAACTGGATTTCGGCGAAGCGCTGGCGGATTTCGTCGAGCACCCGTTTGGCCGACTCGGCGTCGGTGTCGGGCATCACCACGGCGAACTCCTCGCCGCCGTAACGGCCGATATGGTCGCTCTTGCGCAGGCGTTGCTTGAGGAACAGCGCCAGGCTCTTGATCACCCGGTCGCCCATGGGGTGGCCGTAGGTGTCGTTGACCTTCTTGAAGAAGTCGATATCGATCATGGCGAAGCTCAGCGGCTGGCCATCGCGCTCGGCGCGCCGGCGCGCGTCTTCGAGCAGTTGCAGGCTGTGGGTGTGGTTGTACAGGCCGGTCAGGCTGTCGCGCACCATCCGCGCCTTGAGGCTGCGCGCGCGGGCGGCGCGGTTGCGCACGGTGGCGATCAGGTGGCGCGGCTTGATCGGCTTGGTGAGAAAATCGTCGCCGCCTTCGCTCATGGCGTCGAGCTGCTTGTCCAGGTCGTCTTCGGCGGACAGGTAGATGATCGGCACGCTGACGTAACGGTCGTTGTGGCGGATCACCTTGGCCAGTTCGGGGCCGTTGCACGCGGGCATATACATGTCGAGGATGATCAGGTCCGGCTGGAACTCGGCCAGTTGGCCCATGGCCTCGATCGGTTCGCACAGCGTGCTGGTGATGATGCCGGCGCTGTTCAGCACCCGTTCGGTGTGGGTGGCCTGGGCCCGCGAGTCGTCGATGATCAGCACCCGGTAGGGCTCGTATTGCGCCACGTGGGTCAGCACCTCGATGCGCTCGAACAGGTTCGAGGCGTCCAGGTTGGCGGTGAAGAACTCCTGGCCACCGGCGCGCACGGCGGCCAGACGGGTGGGGGTGTCGGTGTCGTGCTGGCTGAAGAACAGCAGGGGAATCTTGTGTTCCAGGCCTTCCTGCACCGCCTCGGCCAGTTGCAGGCCGGCGCCTGGGTCGGAAAAGTCGACGTCCATCAGGATGGCCGCCGGGTGGCGCTCCAGCACCGCATCGCGAAAGGCGTTGGCGCTAGCCATGGGCAGCGCGGTCATGCCGAAGAACTCCAGGCGCTGGGCCAGCTGTTCGGCCTGTTCGACGTGCTGCAGGGCCAGGTACACAGGCTTGCGCAGGGGCGGCAACAGCGTCTGTTCGAAACGGTCGCCATGCCGCAGGCCGGTGCGCGACAGGCGCTGCATCAGCAGGTTGAGCTGGCTGATCAGTTCGCTGTTCAGGCGTCCGCGGTTTTTCGCCACCCGATGCAGGCAATGACCGATCTCCAGGGCCAGCTGGCTGTGCTCGGCCTGCTCGAAGCGTTCGGCATAGCGTTGCAGCAACTGGGTGGCCTGCTCCAGCTCGCCCATGCCGCCGTCATTCCACTCGCCGCGCTGCAGGCGCTGCCAGACTTCCAGCAGCTGACGCGCCTGGTTGATCACGCGCTGGGCGAAGTGTTGCTTGAGGCGGTCGCGGCTGGGGTCTTCGTATTCGCTCATGGCCCTTATTCTATTGGTGCGGCGTGGCAGTCGCAGTGTGATGGCTCATTGCTAGCAATGCTAACACCGGTAGTACGTTCTGTGATCGCCGTCGATCTATTGGCGGCGGTCTTCTGTCTATACCGTCACAGAAAGTGGACAAACACAACAGGTACTAAGTTTGCCCGGCTGCGCTGCGCAGCGAGCCGTGCATCCCTTATAGTGCAGGGCAGTCGCGCAACCCTGCCCGAGGGTTGGGCTCGAACCACGTGTTGAGTAACCAAAGGACAAGGCCATGCTGGATTGGAAGAACCGTACTGCCGGTGTGCGTGATGGCGCGGCAGACTCAGTGGACACTGTACGCAGCTATTTCGCCGGCGGCTGGGCCGTGCGGGTAGGCGGTGCTGTGCTCGCCCTCTACCTGCTGCTGGCGATGGTCGTCGGTTGGTACTGGAGCCAGGAACCCGAGCAGTTCTCCGTGCAGCAGCGCGCCGAAGCCGCCGCCCAGGCCCGCGGGCACAAGCTGGTCAGCGGCTATACCACCGCCGAGACCCTCAAGCAGGTCGCCGGCACCCTGCTCAATAAGTCGGGCGGCTATCTGTCCAACGACCTCGCCCCGCCGGGCCTGTGGCTGGACAATATGCCCAGCTGGGAGTTCGGCGTGCTGGTGCAGGTGCGCGACATGTCGAGGGCCCTGCGCAAGGACTTCACCCGCTCGCAATCGCAGTCCACCGAGGACCCGGATCTGGCCAAGGCCGAGCCGCGCTTCCACTTCGACAACAAGAGCTGGGCGCTGCCGGCCTCCGAGGCCGAATACGCCGAGGGCATCAAGTCCCTGGACCGCTACCTGGCGCGCCTGGCCGACCCGAGCCAGCCCAACGCGCAGTTCTATACCCGCGCCGACAACCTCAACAACTGGCTGGGCGATGCCGCCACCCGCCTGGGCTCGCTGTCGCAGCGCCTGTCGGCCAGCGTCGGCCAGGTGCGCCTGAATACCGCGGTGCAAGACCCGGCCCTGGCCACTGGCGGCACCCAGCCGGACTTCGTCGAGGGGGTCAATTACGAGACCCCCTGGCTGCAGATCGACAACGTGTTCTACGAGGCCCGTGGCCAGGCCTGGGCCTTGGCCCACCTGCTGCGCGCCATCGAGGTGGATTTCGCCGATGTGCTGGCGAAGAAGAACGCCACCGTCAGCGTGCGGCAGATCATTCGCGAGCTGGAGGCCGCCCAGGAAACCCTGTGGAGCCCGATGATTCTCAACGGCAGCGGTTACGGCCTGCTGGCCAACCATTCGCTGGTGATGGCCAACTATATCTCGCGGGCCAATGCCGGGCTGATCGACCTGCGTCAGCTGCTGTCGCAGGGCTGAGCCATGGCCTGGTCTGAAGCCGAGCAGGCCCATCGCGCCGCCTCCGACGCCGAACGCATCGCCTGGGTCGACGAGCGGGATCGGCCCCTGGGCGGCCTGCCGCGCCGCGAGTTGCGCGAGCGCCGCCTGATCGGCCGCGGCAGCTATATCCTGCTGTTCAATAGCTTTGGTGAGCTCTGCGTGCACCGGCGCACCCTGAGCAAGGCGCTGTACCCCGGCTACTGGGACGTGGCCGCCGGCGGCATGGTGCTGGAGGGCGAGAGCTACGCCGAGTCCGCCGCCCGCGAGCTGGCCGAGGAACTGGGCATCCGGGATGTGGCGCTGGTCGAGCACGCGCATTTCCTCTACGACGCCCCGGAAAGCCGCCTGTGGTGCAAGGCGTTCTCGGCGGTGTCCGATGCGCCGCTGCTGCTGCAGCCGGAGGAGGTGCTGGAGGCGCGTTTTATTAGCCTCGACGAGGCCCTGGCCGATACCAGGCGCCAGCCCTACTGCCCCGACTCGTTGGCGGCGCTGCAACGTTATCTAGCGGCCAGGGCGTAAGGCGTAGGTTGGGCTGAGCTTCGCGAAGCCCAACAGGGTGTTGGACAGTGGCCGCCATGTTGGGCTTCGTCGCTGCGCGCCTCAGCCCAACCTACACCACCGAACGATGTCGCCTATCCACCGATTAATGGCGCATTTTTGCACTTAGCAAGCGGCTTTTTTGCCGTTACACTGCGCCGCCTTTAAGCCCGAGCCAGCTCGGGTGCGCTGCCCCTGCCAGAGTGGGGCTTCGCGGTCGATGCAGATCGGCCAGTCGCTATCCTGACCCCTTCGAGGACAAACCGGTGGTCAAGAAAGCTTCGTCATTTTCCGCCTTGGGCGGTCTCGTCTATTCCACCGACAGCGGCCGGCATTGCCCGGACTGCGGCCAGCCTGCGGCCGCCTGCATCTGCAAACAGACCCAGATTCCCGAAGGCGATGGTATCGCCCGCGTGCGCCGCGAGACCAAGGGGCGGGGCGGCAAGACGGTGACCAGCGTGAGCGGCGTGCCCCTGGCCAGCGACGCGCTCCAGGAGCTGGCCAGCGCGCTGAAGAAGCGCTGCGGCTGCGGCGGTTCGCTGAAGGACGGGGTGATCGAGATTCAGGGCGAGCATGTCGAACTGTTGCTCGAAGAACTGCTCAAACGCGGCTTCAAAGCCAAGAAATCCGGCGGCTGATCCAGACTTTCCTAAACTGACTCGGCAGCCGCGCGCTTGCCGAGCAATAGTCATTTCCAGACTTTACTCTGTACCTGTCCAGGCTGTGTCTGGGCACTAATCGCCAGCAAGGGAGACTTCGATGTCTGTACGACGCACACGCAAAGATGACGGCAGCCAGTGGACAGTCGCGGACAGTCGCAGCGTCTACGGCATTCGCCATTGGGGCGCGGGTTATTTCGCGATCAATGACCAGGGCCGCGTCGAAGTGCGTCCAAACGGCCCGCAGAGCAAGCCCATCGACCTGTTCGAGCAGGTCGACGAGCTGCGTCAGAGCGGCCTCAGCCTGCCGCTGCTGGTGCGTTTCCCGGACATACTGCAGGACCGCGTGCGCCAGCTGACTGGCGCCTTCGACGCCAATATCGCGCGCCTGGAATACCAGAGCCGCTACACCGCGCTGTACCCGATCAAGGTCAACCAGCAGGAAGCGGTGGTGGAGAACATCATCGCCACCCAGGACGTGTCCATCGGCCTGGAAGCCGGCTCCAAGCCGGAGCTGATGGCCGTGCTGGCGCTGGCCCCCAAGGGCGGCACCATAGTCTGCAACGGCTACAAGGACCGAGAGTTCATCAAGCTGGCGCTGATGGGGCAGAAGCTCGGCCACAACGTATTTATCGTGATCGAGAAGGAGTCCGAGGTGCAGCTGGTGATCGAGGAGGCGGCCGAATTGAAGGTCGCCCCGCAGATCGGTCTGCGCGTGCGCCTGTCGTCCCTGGCCTCGAGCAAGTGGGCCGACACCGGCGGCGAGAAGTCCAAGTTCGGCCTGTCGGCGGCGCAGCTGCTGTCGGTGGTCGAGCGCTTCCGCGCGGCCAAGCTGGACCAGGGCATCCGCCTGCTGCATTTTCATATGGGCTCGCAGATCGCCAACCTGGCCGACTACCAGCACGGCTTCAAGGAAGCCATCCGCTACTATGGCGAGCTGCGCGGCCTGGGCCTGCCGGTCGACCATATCGACGTCGGCGGCGGCCTGGGGGTGGACTACGACGGCACTCACTCGCGCAACGCCAGCTCGATCAACTACGACATGGACGACTACGCCGGCGTGGTGGTGGGCATGCTCAAGGAGTTCTGCGACGCCCAGGAGCTGCCGCACCCGCATATCTTCTCCGAGAGCGGCCGCTCGCTGACCGCGCACCACGCCATGCTGGTGGTGCAGGTCACCGACGTGGAGAAGCACAACGATGAAGTGCCGGTCATTGACGACAAGGAAAGCCTGCCGGAGACCGTGCAGTGGCTGGTGGACCTGCTCGGCCCGACCGATATCGAGATGGTCACCGAGACCTACTGGCGCGCCACCCACTATATGAGTGACGTGGCCAGCCAGTATGCCGAGGGCAAGATCAGCCTGGTGCAGAAGGCCCTGGCCGAGCAGTGCTACTTCGCCCTGTGTCGGCGTCTGCACAACTCCTTGAAGGCGCGCCAGCGCTCGCATCGCCAGGTGTTGGACGAACTCAACGACAAGCTCGCCGACAAGTACATCTGCAACTTCTCGGTGTTCCAGAGCCTGCCGGACACCTGGGCCATCGGCCAGGTGCTGCCGATCCTGCCGCTGCATCGCCTCGACGAGGAGCCGCTGCGCCGTGCCGTGCTGCAGGACCTGACCTGCGACTCCGACGGCAAGATCAAGCAATACGTCGACGAGCAGAGCATCGAGACCAGCCTGCCGGTGCACGAGGTGCGGGGCGGCGATGATTACCTGCTGGGGATCTTCCTGGTCGGCGCCTACCAGGAAATCCTGGGCGATATGCATAACCTGTTCGGCGACACCGACTCGGTGAACATCTACCAGAACCCCGACGGCAGCGTGTACCACGCCGGTATCGAGACCCACGACACCATCGAGGACATGCTGCGCTACGTGCACCTGTCGCCCGAGGAGTTGATGAACCATTACCGCGACAAGGTGGCCGGCGCCAAGATCAGCGTGCGCGAGCGCACCCAGTACCTGGACGCCCTGCGCCTGGGCCTGACCCGCTCGTCCTATCTATCGTCCTGACCGCACGCCACCATGGTGGGTTACGGCGCGCAACGCTCTGTGGTGCGCCTGCGCTACGGGTGGATGCGCGCCCCACCCTACGTGCTCCACCTAACCTACGGGTTGGGGGCTCTTACCAGGTCGGCGCGCGCGTCAGCAGCGCCTCGGCTTCGCTCGCCGGTAGCGGTTTGGCGAACAGATAGCCCTGGCCAAATTGGCAGCCCAGTTCGCGCAGCAGCTCCAGCTGGGTCGGCGTCTCTATGCCTTCGGCCACCACCTTCAGCCCCAGCACCTGGGCCAGGGCGATGATGGTGCGGACTATCTCCAGGCCCTGGCGGTCGTCCTGATCCATCTTGCCGACGAAGGAGCGGTCGATCTTGAGGATGTCGAAGGGAAAGCGGTGCAGGTAACTGAGGGAGGAATAGCCGGTGCCGAAGTCGTCGATGCTGAGCTGGATATCCAGGCCCTTGAGCCGGGCCAGCAGCAGGTTGGCGCTGTCCGCATCGTTCATGATGGCGCTCTCGGTGATTTCCAGCTTCAGGCTGTGGTGGTCGACGCCCGAGTCCTCCAGGGTGCGGGCGATTTCCTCGAGCAAGCCTTTCTGGGCGAACTGCTTGCCCGACAGGTTGACGCTGATGCCCAGCTCGGCATCGCTGGGGAAGCGTTGGTGCCAGACGCGGATCTGCGCCACGGCCTGGCGTAACACCCAGAGCCCCAGTGGGATGATCAGGCCGGTGCTCTCGGCCAGGGGGATAAACAGCTCGGGCGAGATCATCCCCTGCTGCGGATGGCGCCAGCGGCACAGCGCCTCGAAGCCGGCGATGCGGCCGCTGACCAGGTCGACTATGGGCTGGTAGTACAGCTCGAATTCCTCATGTTCCAGGGCGCGGCGCAAGTCGTGCTCCAGGCGCATGCGCGCCACCGCGCGCACCTGCATGGCGGCGTCGAACATCTGGTATTCGTTGCCGCCGCGCTCCTTGGCACGGCCCAGGGCGGTCTCCGCCGCCTGCAGCAGGTCGCCGCCCTGGCACTGGTCGATGGCGGCCACGCCCATGCTGGCGGTGACGAAGAACTCCTGCTCCGCGTCGCTCAGCGACTCGGCGAAGGCCTTCTGCATGCGTTCGGCGACGCGCAGGGCGTCTTCCTGGTGCTCCAGGCTGTCGATCAGCACGGCGAATTTCACCCCGCCGAGATAGGCCAGGGTGTCGGAGGGCCGGGCCTGCAGCTGCAGGCGCCGGGCCAGGCCGATCAGCAGCTGGTTGGCGGTGTGATGGCCGAGGCTCTCATGGATCAGGTGGAAGCGATCCGGCTCGATCAGCAGCAGGGCGAACAGCGTCTGCGGATGGCGCGCGCGGCGGCTCAGGCAGCGCTCCAGGCGGTCGTCGAACAGCACGCGGTTGGGCAGGCTGGTCAGGGCATCCACGGTCTTGCGTTCGGTCAGGTCGGTGCAGGAGCCGGCCAGGCGCAGGATGCGCCCCTGCTCGTCGCGCTTGCCCTGGCCGCGACAGAGCAGCCAGCAGCAATCGCCGGCCTGGTTATACACCCGCACCTCGACCTGGAACTGCGGCGTGCGGCCGGCCAGGTGGGCCTTGAAGGCGCCCTTGAGCTTGCCCAGGTCCGCCTCGTAGACCCGCGCCAGCCAGGTGTCCAGGCGCTCGGCACTGTCGTCTGCGGGATAGCCGAGGATGGCCTTGAGCCGCGGCGAGAAGAAGATGCTGCGGCTGCGCCTGTTCCAGTCCCACATGCCGTCGTTGCTGGAGTTGGCGATCAGCTGGTAGAACTCGCGGCTTTCCTCGATGGATTGTTCCGCGCGCTTGAGGGCCAGCTGGGTGCGCAGCCGTGCCAGGGCCACGGCGAAATCGAAGGGCTTGACCAGGTAGTCGTTGGCGCCGCGGGCCAGGGCGTCGACTATCACCTCGCTCTGGCTGCGCGCGGTGACCATGATGATCGGCAACTCGTGCAGGCTGTGTCGCTCGCGCAGGCGGTCGAGCAGCTCCAGGCCATCCATGTCGGGCATCATGATGTCCAGCAGGATCAGTTCGGGCGGTGCGGCGGCGACCAGGTCCAGCGCCTCCTGGCCGCTGGCGGCGAGCTGCACCCGATAGCCGTGGCGCTCCAGGCGGCGGCTGAGGATGTCGCGGTTGGTTTCCTGGTCGTCCACCACCAGCAGGCGCGGCGAGGAATGGGCGGAGTTAGGCAGAGGCATCGTGATCCTCCTTGGACGGCGGCGTCCCATGGGCCGCCTGAGTGGTCGGCAGCACGGCGGGTATGCGCATCAGGAAGCAGGAGCCCTGGCCCGGCGTGCTGCTGACGGCGATAGTGCCGCCCAGCAGCTCGCACAGGCCGCGGGAGATGGCCAGGCCCAGGCCGGTGCCGCCATATTTGCGGGTGATCGAGCTGTCGCCCTGGCTGAACGGCTGGAACAACCGGCTCAGCTGCGCGGCATCCATGCCGATGCCGTTGTCGCTGACGGCGAAGCTCAGCCAGTCCTGGTCGGCGCCGCGTTCGCGGCGAATGTCCAGGCGCACCAGGCCGCGCTCGGTGAACTTGCAGGCGTTGCTCAGCAGGTTGTACAGGCATTGATTGAGTTTCAGGCGGTCGCTGACCAGCGCGCCGGCATCGCCTGCCAGCTGCACCTCGAGGCGGTTGCCGTTCTGTTCCGCCAGCGGGCTCAGGGTATCTTGCAGGTTGTCGACCAGATCATCGAGGTCGATGGCCTCGGGGTCCGCTTCGAGCTTGCCGGCTTCCAGCTTGGTGAAGTCCAGCAGTTCGTTGATCAGGGTCTGCAGGTGCTGGGCGGCGCCGTGGATCTTGCGCTGGTCCTGCAGCTGTTGCGTGAGCCCGGCACTCTGCAGGTCCTCCAGGAGCATCTCGCTGTAGCTGATGACCGCGTGCAGCGGCGTGCGCAGCTCGTGGCTGACGGTGGCGATAAACTGGCTCTTGATGCGGCTGGCTTCCAGCGCCTGATCGCGGGCGGTGACCAGTTCCTGGGTGCGTTCGCGCACGCGCTGCTCCAGCGAGGCGTTGAGCTGCAGCAGTTGCTGATTGGCCAGGTAGAGTTCCAGGCTCTTGCTTTCCAGCAGGGTCTCGGCGGCCTTGCGGGCGTTGCGTTCGCGCTGCAGTTGGCGCAGGCGAACGTCATCTTCGAGCGTGCTCATGGTCGACGGGTGAGGATAAAGCGGCTGCGGTTGTTTGCCCCGCTTTCCAGGTCCTCGCGGCGCAGGTCGATGGCTTCGCCATAGTGCGCTATGCAACCGAGGATCAGCCCTTCGGCCAGATCGGCGAAGGGCCGGCGCGACTGGTAGAGCATGACCAACTGATCCGCCTCCTGGCTCTCATAGGTGAAGGACGGCAGCTCGGCATCCGGGTAGAGCTTGCGCACTTCCACATGGATATAGAGCTCGATGCTGCGCAGGAAGGCGAAGGCCGAGTCGACGCCCTCGAACAGCCTCGGGTAGCTCAGGACGAAGCGGCCGAACAGGTGCTGACCGAAGGCCTTGATCAGGTCTGGGACGGGCACCTGAGTCGCCGCGCTCAAGGCCACCACCAGCTGTACCAGCTCCTGGTGATCGTAGGTGCCCACCGCGGTATAGGCGCCGTCGTTGAGCAGGTGCGCCTGGCCGATGATGCGGTCCAGGGTCTGCAGGCCGAAGCGGGCTTCGACCATTTCCATAAACTCGGTGAAGACTATGCCTTTCATGCGCTGCTCCTTGCTCGGGCCGACACTTCGGCTCGGCCGCCGGTCAGTACACTATAGAACGCCGCGCAGACTGGAGGATTTGAATTTCAGGGGCGCAGTGGCGCGAACTCCGGCAAGGCGCTGGCGGAGTCGCAGGCGAGTGGCGGGGCGGGTGCGGCTTGGAGTCGTAGGGCGGACATGCCGCCAGGCTTGTCCGCCATCCAGACCACAAGCGGTGGACAAGGCTTTGCCATGTCCACCCCAGCTTTTGTAGGGTGGGCGGCGCAGAGCCGGGTTGGCAAGGCCACTGCGGAATGTGCGCGCCGCGTAACCCACCAAGCTGGGTAGGCGGGATGTCGCCAGCCTTGCATCTACACCTAGGGTCTGTTGCCGTTTCGCGGCGAGCCGCGTTGCTGCGCCAAATGGCGCCAGGCAAGGCGCAGGGCGCCGGTAATGGTCGCTCCCTTGCCAAGCCCTGCAACGCCGCCTGGCGCCATTTGCCGCGCAACCCGAAGGGACGGGCCT
>Ga0209343_10000675_pt1 | contig 47253 bp, 23 predicted proteins | sample RifCSPlowO2_02_FD_184026 | JGI IMG/M metagenome (GOLD analysis project Ga0209343, IMG submission 184026) | Groundwater microbial communities from Rifle, Colorado - Rifle CSP2_plank lowO2_0.2 (SPAdes) (version 2) | ecosystem: Environmental > Aquatic > Deep subsurface > Groundwater | place...
TACTCTTTACTCTTTTCATTTTGCGCGCGCCGGATTTCTTTTTCTCCTAATGAAAAGAGTATTTTTCTGGGGTGTGGCGAGCTTGTCGAGCGGTGGCGGGGCTGGCTTCCTTGGTCTGGTTTCGTTCAGCAGTTTTTGATAAAATGGGTTCTAGCCAAACTGTAAAGACACACTCTCTTCTTCTTTATCATTTTAAAATATTATGGTAGAGTCATGTAAAAACAATATAGCGAAAACTGTAAAAAGATTGCGAAAAAAAGCGGGCTTATCGCAGGAAAAACTGGCTTGTCTTGCCGATGTTTCTAACAATACGTTTATTAACATTGAAGCGGGAAAGCAAGATAACCCAACCATCAACCCTGTGTTGTTTTGATTGCAAAAGCAAAGATTACGGCAATTGATCCAGCCAAAATTGAAAAAAGTAAGTTAATTAAATAGAAAGATGTTAAATATTGAAACCGCAAAAAATATAAAAATAAAAACTGTTAACTCCCCGCACTTTGAGTCGGAAAATATTCTGATATATAAGGATGATATTTTGAAAATTTCCGCAATTCCAAATAATTCGGTTGATTTGATTGTTACTTCGCCGCCTTACAATGTTGATATTCATTATAATTCCCATGTTGACGATTTATCATATGAGGATTATTTGGAATTCACCCAAAAATGGATTAGAAAATGTTTTCACTTAGCAAAAAACGAGGGGCGATTTTTACTTAACATTCCACTTGATAAAAATAAGGGCGGGCAAAAATCAGTTGGCGCGGACATTACGAAAATTGCAAAAGATATTGGCTGGAAATATCACTCAACAATTATTTGGAATGAGGGAAATATATCTCGTCGCACCGCTTGGGGTTCGTTCATGTCTGCTTCCGCGCCTTATGTTATCGCTCCGGTTGAGTTAATTTTGGTTTTATATAAAGATAGTTGGAAAAAAACGGGGGCAAGTAGGGTAAATGATATTTCAAAGCAGGAATTTATGGATTGGACAAATGGAGTTTGGACATTCAACGGCCAAAGTAAAAAGGGGGCGGGTGGGCATCCTGCGCCATTTCCGATTGAATTGCCTAGACGATGTATAAAATTATTTAGTTTCGTTGGTGATACGGTTTTAGATCCATTTTTGGGTAGTGGTTCAACACTGATTGCTTCTTACTTGTATGGTAGAAAAGGAATTGGAGTTGATATTGATGAAAAGTATTGCAATATAGCGATAGATCGTTTACGCAATGAAGCAAAAATAAACCAATTAAGTTTATTAAAATAATTTACAATAAGTAATTATGAAAAATAATAAAAATAAATCAATTAAAGACTTACTCATTGAGTATTTTAAATCACATCCGAAAGAAGATATGTCACACGGTCCAGTTGTGGATTGGGTCGAAGAGAAATATAAAAAACTTTATCATAAAAAACCGAGAGATACATGGCGTTCAATTAGAAATCTCCATGAGATTGGGTTTTTGATTAAAGTAAAAAAAGGAATTTATCGTTATGATCCAAAAGCTGTCAAACAACGCGAATTAGAAGATTTTACCCTAGAACAGAAAAAATTTATTTTGGAACGAGATAGTTACAAATGTGTCAGATGTGGACGAAGCAAGGAGGACGGTTTTGAATTACAAGTAGATCACATCAAATCAAAGTATGAAGGTGGAAAAGCGATAGTTGAAAATGGCGAGACATTATGCTCTCAACATAATTTTATCAAAAAACATCTTAACCAAACCGAAACTGGTAAGAAAATGTTTATTCGTTTATATGAATTGGCTAAGTATGAGAACAATAAAGGGCTGATTGATTTTTGTACCGATGTTTTGAATGACTACGAAAAGCATAATATTAACGGACACATAATTTGGAAGAAATAAATATGAATAAAAAAACAATTATCAATTCGGATGAAATAAAATCTCTTTACAAAAATTATTGCAAGGACAACAAAATGGAATTTTCAGAAGCTAGATTTGAGAAGTTTTTGAAGTTTTTGGAAACTGACTTCTATGATTGGGTTTACGAAAATTTAAAACAATTTGATAAACAATAAATATAATGGCGTAACACCAGCTTTTGTTTTCTGGAATTTATTACATAGATACGCAAAGGAGGGTGATTTAGTCGTTCATCCAATGTGTGGAAGGGGGGCTGGCATTCTTGGTCTGGTTTGGTTCAGCCATTTCGGATAAAATAGGTTCGAACTGCGCTGTAAAGACACTAAAATCCGACTCTCTTATTCATGAATAAGCAAATAAGCGTTTTTGTCGCGGTTCTCGTCTGTTTGTTTGCGCCTTTCATACTCTACTTGGACACCTTAAACCATCCTTTTATTTTTGATGATCTGGCAAATATTGTTTATAACCTGGATATCAAAGATTTAAGCAACCTTAAAAATCGTCTTATCTATCAGTCTGGTTACGGCATGGGCCAAAATGATCCTTCTCGCCCCTTTACCTATTTTACTTATACCCTAAATTATTTTTTTGGACAATTGAATCCTTTTGGTTATCATCTGATCAATGTTCTAATTCATATGGGAAACACGGTCTTAATCTATTTTTTGACTCTAAACCTCTTTTTTTTATTTTATAAAGCAAGGCTTTTTTTTATTCCTTTGCTTGTCGCTCTTGTTTTTGCTTGCCACCCTTTGCAAATAGAAGTGGTTACCTACATTAGCGGCCGGGCAGACGGCTTGGCTACGTTTTTTTATTTACTTTCCATCTTCTTTTTTTTAAACGCCTTTTTCTCGCAAAGGAAAAGGATTTTTTATTTTCTTTCTCTCAGCTCATTTATATTTTCTTTTTGGTCTAAGCAGATCGGGGTTACTTTACCTTTGATGATTTTAATTTTTGAATTTTTATTAGATTCCAATGGTTCATCTCCAGTTTTTTTGTCTAATGAAAAGAATTGTTCAAACTCATTTTGGCAAAAAATTGATAAAAGGAAGTTTATTCATTTAGGTTTTTGGCTGGTTTTAGGGCTCTTTTTATTGTTTCGTTATTTTTATTTTGGAGGTTTGGGAGACCGCATTACAGACCCCTGGGAACGTTGGACCAGACTGTCCTATGCTTTAACTCAACCTATTGTGATTTTAAACTATTTTAGATTGCTTTTAGCGCCACTAGGTCAGTCTATAGACCATTTTATTGAGCCTGCAAAAAGTGTTTTAGAATTTAGAACTTTTATTTCCATCCTTGTTTTAGGTTTCAGTCTTGGGATGATTGTTTATTTTTTTAAAAAAAATTGGCAATATTCTAAAATAATTTTTTTTGGAATGATCTGGTTTTTTTTAACCTTAAGCCCTACTTCCTCTTTTTTTCCTATCAATGACGCCATGACAGAACGAAGGCTTTATCTGCCGAGTTTTGGCTTTATTTTATGCGGGGTAAGTTTTTGTTTAATGATTTTTAAAGTTCCTATAAAGGAAGATTTTAAAGATAAAAGTTTTTTAAAATTATCTATTTCTCTTTGCCTTGTTATTTTTATTTTTGCAGGGTTAACTTTGAAGAGGAATCGTTTTTATAAAAACCCAATTTTTCTTTGGCAGGAAGCGGTTCAGCTTTATCCAAAGAATGCGCGAGCGCAATATAATTTGGGAAATCATTACTTAAAGGTTGGGGAATTAGATCAGGCATTTTCTTGTTTTGAGAATGCGCTTCAAATAGACCTTAAGTTAGCCGAGCCCCATAACAATCTAGGATTAATTTATTTACAAAGAAGAGAGTTCAAGAAAGCAGAAGAATCTTTTCAAAAAGCGCTTATGATTAAACCCGGGCTCCTAGTTGCGCGTCAAAATTTAGAAAAATTAAAACTTAGTCAAAGAAGAAAAAATAAGATAAAATAGAACATATTTCCTATTCAAATAGATGACTAATTTAAAAAAAATAGAGTCTTATTTTTATGCTTCAGGATGTGCGCAGCTCATGACAACTAATGCATAAGCTCGGTTAAAGAAAATTAATTGCACCTCTTGAATTTTCAGATAATCCCTGCTAAACTTGATTTTGAGTTAGAGACGCGACCTGGCTTTAAAGCGCCCAGTGGAATGATTCAAGAAATGAATCTCTAACTCCCACTCAAGCAGTCTTATTTTATATGTATAAAAAAATTATCTTCGTTTGGTTATTCTTTTGTTGTTTTTGCGGTTTGGGTTACTCTTCTAGTTACTCTACGCTTGATCCAGAACAAAGAAGCAAATTTAATGAGCTTCTAGACTCTGCTTTCTCCTCTTATGTGGCGGAAGATTACGAAAAATCCTTTCAAATTTTTACCCGCGTTCTGCAAATAGATCCAAAAGATAAAACCGCTCTTAAAGGGCTTGAGCAATGCAAAGAAAAGCTTGAGCAAAATAGAAAACAAAGGGAAAAACTGCAAAGAGAAAAAATTGAGTTGGTTAAAAAAAGCATGGGAGATGAAGACTGGGTAGAAGCTGCGGACCATATCGCTTCTATCCTTTCATTTTCACCCAACCATACCGAAGCTTTAAGATTAAAAAATGACGTGGAAGCGATGATTCGAAAAAAAATGGCAACGGTTTCCATCTCTTCCCCGGATAATTTGATTTTTCAGGGAATAATTTTTTATTTACATGCCCGTTATACTCAGGCGATTAAAGCTTGGAAAGAAGCCCAATACATGGTTCCCGAGAATGTAAAACTTGCTATTTATGTTAAAAAAGCGGAACAGCTTTATAATGACAGCATCCGCTATGAGGTGGTGACTTTAGGACGGCAAAGAGCAAAATCCGCTTTTCAGGCGGAGAATTATCAGGAAGCGGTTAATTTATTGAAAAAAATTATTGAAGTTGAACCTGAAGATGAAGAAGCTAAAAAAGAATTAGCTAAAGCCCAAGGGATGTTAGAGAAAAAAAGCAAAGAAAACCTTTTAGGAGAATATTATGATAAAGGTCTTTCTTTATTTTTGCAAGAAAAATATGTTGAATCTCTTAAATATTGGCAGGCGATTCTTTCCATAAGCTCGGAGAATGAAGTGGCAAAAAATTATGTTGCAAAAATTAATGCTAAAGGGGTAAAAAGTGACGCTGAAGCAATGCTCCTGCCAGTAGCTTCCCCGGGTTCAAAAGCGGGCGATGTTTCAAATCCATACGATAAAGCTCTGGTGCTTTATGAAAAGGGAGAATATCAGGGCTCTCTTCAATCATTGCAACAATTTATTGAAAAAAATCCAAAGGATAAAGCAGCCTTAGAATGGATGGAAAGAATCAAAAAAGAGCAGGGAGAAAAAGCTCAAAAATTTTATCAAAGAGGTCTTGTTTTTTATTCTGAAGGCAGTGTGGGAGAAGCGATCCAACAGTGGGAAGCGGCGCTTCAAATAGATCCAAATCATGCGGCAGCTCAAAGAAATCTTTCCAAATTAAAAGGAGAAGCTCAATGAAAAAAATCACCCGGTTGTTTAGGGTTGGGTTGGTGGTGTTTTTCTATTCGATTAGTTTTAGTTTAGCCGCAACTAATAAAGTGGAAAATGTGGTGGTTACAGAAGCGGAAGATGGAAATTCAGCCTTTGTGGTTGTGGAATCGCAGCTGCCATTAAAGTATGTTTTAAAAGAGATTCAAGATCCGCCAACCATAGAGCTGGCCATTGATGAGGAAATATCCTGTGACCAAGAGCCTTTTCAACAGATTGGAAAAAAATTAATTAAGGATATGAAAGTGGTTTGCCAAAAAGGAACTAGCGGCAAAGAGTTATTAAAAACAATTACTTTAATTTTGGATCAAAACTGCTCGGTAAAAGTTTCTCAGAAAGATTGGATCCTTTCTTTAGACATTAAAAAAGGCATGGGGGTTGTAGAACCATTGCCTGCTGCTCAGGGGACTGAAACCATTGTCCCTTTGCCTGCTAGTATTGGAGGATATACAACTGTGGACATTCTAGAACCTCCAAAAATGACGCTTTCTATGAGACCAACGCAGGAAGAATTTATTCAGGTTGGATTAGCTAACCACAAAGGGTTGGAAATTGCTCAGTCCGAACTAAAACTTAGCAAAAGAAAACTTTTTGAATCCCGCAGAAATTTTTTTCCTGTTTTATCCGGTAGAGGGACGCAAACTGAAGGCACAACTCAATCTGATCCTAATGATGCATCCACGCGAGCTGATTTTACCAGAAAAGAGATTGGTCTTGAGATTGGACAGCCGGTTTTTCAGAGCGGCAGGCTTCTGAATGCGGAAAAAGGGGCTAAGGTTCAGGCAGAGATCGCAGAAACTCAAATTTCTAAGATAACGCTGGAAGTTCAATTTGAAGTGATTAAGGCTTTATACACCTATCTTGCAGCTCGGGAAGCTCTGGTGGTAAGAAAAGCTTTGCAAGGGGATGGAGACAAGGTACTAGATACAACTAAAAAAAAGAAAGAAATTGGGGTTGCTTCTGAATCTGAATATTTAGGAGTGCTTTCCAGTAAAAATCAAATTGATTATAAAACTATTTCTCAGGAAAAAGATATGGAAATCGCAAAGAGCCGTTTCTTATCTTTGCTTAATCTGGATTTATTGCCTGATGAAATTCAGGTTTCTATTGAAGAATCTTTGGCTAAAGTTAAGGATTTTTCTTTTGAATTGAACCAACTTATCTCTTTGGCATTGTCGAACCGTCCGGAAGTTAAAATTGGTTTGCTGTCGCAGCGCGCAAAGGAGTATGCTCGCAAAGTTTCCAGAGCGGAAAATCTGTTTAAAGTGGATGCCAGTGGTTTTATTGGGCAATCTGGAGCGGCTTTTCGCAAAGAATCTTTATCCATGAAAGATAGTTATAACCTTGCCTTAAAAGGCGTGCTTTATTTTGGAGGCAGTTCCATAGCCCCTATGGCTTCTACGGAAAAAACAGCTCCGGATTTAGGTTCTGCCAGCCGCACAGATACCAGAGCCCAAACTATTACTGTTGGGTTATTAGATTCATTGCCGGCGGGATCCAGCCTGATGCAGGCTAAGGTTGAGGAAGAAAAAGCAAAAGAAGAATTTAGAAAAATTAGAAAGGATATTTTATTGGAAGTAAAAGAAGCTTATTTTAATCATCAAAAAGCAAAAGTTCAAATTGAATCCGCTCAAAAAGAGTTGGAATATCGTAAAAAAGAAGCAGCGATTGCTCAAGCTAAGGATCGTCTCCATCAGATTGAAGCCACTCAATTTTTGCAGAGTTTGGGCAGCTTAAAAGAAGCGGAGATTAGCTTAAAAGAAGCTTCTGTATTCTACATCACCTCGTATGCCGCTTTAGAAAAAGCTACTGGCGGAAAATTAACCCCAATTCAGTAATAGGCTATTTCATTTCTGGTTTTTTCAAAATGGTCCAATGAGAAAAATTCATTACCCTGTAGATTAAAATGATTTTTTAAATGTATTCTGATAAAAATGAGATTTATATTTTGGATGATGAACCCGGGGTTCGGCAATCCATAGAGACCATACTGATTGGCGAAGGCTACCATGTTCAATCTTTTGCAACCGGATTAGAACTCATTAAAAATCTAAATCAAAGTAACTTTACTCCCCCTGTAGCGGCTTTGGTGGATTTGCGTCTTCCAGACATGAGCGGCGTAACTGTGATGGAAAAAATTAAAGATCTTTCTCCGCAAACAGAAGTGATCATGTTGACTGGAAACCCGGATTTAACCAGCGCTGTAGATTCTGTAAATGCCGGCGCCTATGCTTATATTTTAAAGCCTTATAATTTAGATGAGATAAAAAATCTTTTGAATAAGATTTTTGAAAAAGCGCGTTTAGTCAAAGAAAATCAGGAGCTTACTGAAAGATTAAAGAAATGGAATGAAAAATTAGAAGAAGAGGTGCATCGAAGGACTGTAGCTTTAAATGAGTCCTATCAAAAATTGCAAACCCTTTATGACATGAGAACTCAATTTATCTCCATCATGTCCCATGAATTAAGAACTCCGGCAACAGCAGTGATGGGTTTTGCCGATACTCTTAAAGATGGCTGGACTCGCCTCTCCCCAGAGAAGATCAAGCAATATTTAGATGTTTTAAGTTTAGAGGCAAGCCGGATGGTGCGCCTCATGTCTGAAATTTTTGAGATTTCTAAAATTCAGGAAGGGAAACTAATATTTAATTTAGAGGAATTGAATATCATGCAGTTTTTAAGAGAGACCATTCAAGATTTTAGAAATCGTTACCCTCAATTTTCCATTGGATTTATTGAAGGCGCTCCAGTTAAAATAAAGTTAGATCCAGTTTATTTTAAAAGCGTTCTTTCTCATATTATGATGAATTCTATCAAGTATTCCAAAGAGCATTTAAACATCATGGTCTTTACAGAAAAAAAAGAGAATGAGTTTATCATCCGCATAGAGGATGACGGCCCTGGAATCCCGCGAGCAGTGAGAGAAAAGGCGTTTGAACCTTTTTTTAGATCCATGGATGATGTGAACAGAAAAACTCCGGGAGCCGGGTTAGGTTTAACCATAGCGCGAGGAATTTTAAATAGCATGAATGGCACTATCCAGATTGCGGATAAATGTAGCGGGGGAGAGGGATGCGCTGTGGAAATTAGTTTGCCTCTTTGAAAAAAAATGGTTGAGGACAAAGATAAAGTTTTAGTTTTAGTTGCGGATGATGAAGAAAATCTTTTACTTCTATTAAAGGATAATTTAGAGGAGAGGGGTTTTCGGGTAGAAGTAGCGAACAACGGAGAATTAGCTTTAGAAATGTCGTGTAAGAAAAAACCTGATATTTTTATTTTGGATGTGGAAATGCCAAAATTAAACGGACTGGAAGCTTGTAAAAAAATTCGTTCAACTCCGGAATTAAAGAATATACCCATCTTAATTTTATCCGCTTATGCCCAGCCAGAAGATATTCAAAAAGGGTTAAAAGCAGGGGCTAACCTTTACATGACTAAACCCTTTAAAATTAATGAGCTGGTAGAGACCATTCACAAAATACTCCATCCCCAAACCTAAATATCATGGTGATCCATCAGACAAATCGAATATTCGATTGAATTGCTTTAAAGAAGAATAGAAAGGAATTGAAGGAATTTATTCTGGGTTGTAGCGGTAGCCGATTCGGCCAACTGTATGAATCATTAAACCATACTTGCCTAATTTTTTCCTTAACCTGCCGATGTGAGTGTCTATGGTTCTGGAAGTTCCTATGTTTTCTCTTTCCCAAACTTGGGTGGAAAGTAGATCTCTGCTCAACACTTTGCCTCTGGATTTTAAGAAAAGCACAAGCAAGTCAAACTCTTTTGGGGTGAGTTCATATTCTTTGTTTTCTATTTTAGTGACTCGGTTTTCCAAATCTAATGCGATTAGGTCATCTTTTAATATGTTTTTATTTAAGCTCACCTTTGGCCGATGCACTCTTCTTAAAACAGCTCTCACCCTGGCTAAGAGTTCGCCATGGCTAAAAGGTTTAGTGATAAAATCATCCCCGCCAGATTCAAGCCCTGTAATTTTATAAGCGTCTGAAGACTGCACAGTAAGAAAGATAATGGGAATATCTCTCATCTGCGGGTCTAAACGGATTTGTTTACAGCACTCTAAGCCATTCATGCCTGTCAGCTGAATATCTAAGAGAATAAGGTCTGGTTTAATCGAGGGGATTTTTTTTAAGGCTTTTTCAGCTGAATCGCATCCTGTTGTAACAAAACCATTATCCGTGAGAATCGTCTCTACTAGATCGCGTATGTGGACTTCATCTTCAATGACAAGAATGGTTTGTTTATGTTGTTCCATTGATTTGCGTTACAAAAATGTTACAAAAATGTTACAAAAAGTTCAAGAAAAGTTTAGAACTATCTAGTAAAATTTAACTTATATGAAACCGGCTCCTAATCGAGAAAGAAGGGTTCTGCCTCTATGGAAAAAAGCTTTAGCTCTAGCAAGCTTGTTTTCTTTTATTTTTTCAATGGTCGCTCCGCCTTATGCGAGCGCCAGAAATATGAGAACAGAGGTTTTGCCTAATTTCAATTATTCAAATCAAAGTCCTAAATCCAACTTAAAGTCCGGGCCAGAAGATTTCAGATCGCTTCCAAAGAAAATTTTAACTCCGGAAAAATTCGTCTCTTCCCTCAATGATTACATCTTGAAACTAGAGGTTTTAAGAAAAAGTTCCCCAGAGAGCGAAACAAAAATTGAAGCAGCCTTAGTTTTAGATACTTTAAAGAACAGGCTCTTTTTTACAGCTCCAATTGAGCGCGAGGGAAAAGAATATATTCTCGGAGCTTATCAAGGAGACCAGCACCGCGTCCATTTTGTTTTAGAGTATTCACCCAGAGAACATTTCTATCCTTCTAAAGTTCAAAATCTTAAATCTGAAATAGAGGCTTCTATGGGCACTTTAAGAACTGCCAGCATGTTGAAGTTGGGACAAGCAGCTCTTTTAGTAAAGTCCCTTCCAGCTCTAATGGTTCATGGGGAATTGTCCGGGGTAGAAACAGATGATTCTAAAATTGAGCAGATTTTGGTTGGTGGCGATAAAGAGTTTGAGGCTAGTAGAGATTGGAGGATGGAGAATCTTATCTCGGGTTCTTCAAAAAAAGCTGTTTGGCCGGAAAGCGGAATTCTGCCGCAATTCAATAGAAAAGGAAAGCTCACATTCCGCAAGAGTAAAAAGTTGGCTGGACCAAGACGGTCAAAAGTTAAACATAGTGTAAGACAAGTAGCGCTGCCGCGGGTTTTAGCGCGCGCCTCTGGGGATGATATTCAACCTTTTGATCAAACAGATGTTCCTCAAGGGCAAGCTGGTTCAGAATCCTCTCTAGGAAAGTCAGATGGAGAGGGTGGAATGAAAATCAGCAATCCTGTCTCTGGGGAACTTACACAAGCACAGGGGAGATTGCCAAACGCTCGTTCTATATCTCAACAAAAATTAAACATTCTCACTGATATTGGAATAGGGGACAATTCTCGCTGGGAAGAGGTTGTGGATAGGGGATGGAGAGAAGGGGTGGATTATCGTCAATTACTTTTTGGCAAAAGAGCGCTTATTATTGGAGATACCAACCATGGTTTTTTAGGAGTGCAAAGAGGATTTATTGAACATTTGAAAGAGCTGAAAGATGCGGGTATTACGCATTTATTTATAGAAATCGGCTCTGATTTAGATGTGGGTGATATAGAAAACATTGCAGAGAGAACTAGGATTTCGCATCGTTTTATACAGTTGGTCAGACAGGCTCAAGAACTTGGCTTGGAAGTTTTATTTATGGATATGCCTGAAAACGAACAGAAAATTTATAAAAAAGAAGATGAACAGTCTTATAACCGTGGAGTTTATATGGGACAGTTTATTGACCAATATCTTTCTAGCCATCCAGAAGCCAGAATAGCTGCAATCACAGGGTTTGCGCATATCCAAGATTTTAATCAGATACCTTCACAGATTAGGGATCCAGCAACGATTATTGCAGGGGTGAGTGAAGGTCAGCAAGGGTATGACCCACTTGGTCTTTCTTTGCCTTTATTCACCATGGCTGTGGTGAGCGCAGTTTTAGTAAAGACCAATGGCGCAAGCGCTTATGGCTATATTGATTTAATGGGAGAGATGGAACATATTGATGGAATTATTCACTATAAACGCCCTTATGAAGAAGCTCCTTTAGCAGCTAAGTTAGAAGATTTCCTTACCTCTCCTACTGAACAGGCAACCAGTATTGTTTTAAGAGAAGGTTCTTTACCCATGACTCTTGAGAATACGAGATTAGCTATCCCTTTACATAGAAATTATGGAGATAGAGTGGATCCCAGTGTCCACAGTTGGGCAGAGACAAATGAACAAAAAATTATTGATTTTGTATCCAATATGGCTGAGCTCAATGCTGGTCAAAAATTTTATTTAGCTGCCATGCTTTTAAGTTATGCTCAAAATAATTTTAGGCACAATATGGGCGGCTCCATAGTTTCTATGGGTTTTGTTCCCCAAGGCCAGTTTTTTGAATTTAAAATCATAGACACTTTTCAGTATGAGTATGATCCAAGCGTGAATTACAGTTCTCTCATGCAGCATAAAGAAATTTCTTTGAAAGATTTGCAGAAACAGTTTGGATTTGATGATTTGCTTATAGAGGATATTCGCAGTTTGCCAAACATTTCAATTGCAAACAATCCTCAAAACCCGGCTTCTTTGCTTAGGTTTGTTCTTTTTATATTAGCTGTGTTAAGAAATCCTGAGCGGGTAGGAGTAACCATTGCTCCGTCTCATCGTTCGGTGATAGCAGTTTCCTATTCTGAGTTGAAAAAACCGATCCCTCTTCTTCGATATTTGCGTTGTATCACGCATTTAAGTTTAGATGATTTTATGCTTACTCCTTTAGAAGAAAAATTGAATCAAATTAAAAATCTTCCCAGTGATCTCAAAAGTTCTTTGGATACATTTAAATATATTGATGTTTTTGAGATTGTGCGTGAAAAATGGGTGGGCAATAGACGTTTAGCTGTTTTTGCGCCTACGCCAAAAAATTTGGCAAAGCAAAGGGTTTACAAGCTCCTAGATTCAGTTAGCGAATTGGTTTATAAGAAGTATTTTATGTATCTATTTGAGGAAACTGTTTTAAATGCTCGCAAAGAATTAAGAGTTCTCAATCCATCAGAAATAGAAATGCTAGGCGCTGCTTTAGATGAAATTTTAGAATCTGTGGGAGAGGCGATTTTACAGGCAGATAAACTGTTAAAGCATTATCCTGATATTGCGCAAGAGAATCAAAATTGTGGAGGAAATCTAATTCCAGAAGAGTCAAGGAGAGGCAGGCTCTATGGAGTAGTCAAGGTTCAAGATATCTATGATCAGTTAAAAGAGCAGTTTGAGCAGTTAAAACAGGCAAGGGATGAACTCTATTACTCTACTCCTCAGCTGCCGCCACCACCCCAAGCTCCTTCCAAGAAGAAGTTAGGTAGAAGATGGTTTGGTCTTCTTCCAGTTTTATTGGTTTCTCTCATGACATCCTCGATGCTGACATTTGGAAAAGCGCAGCCTTCCTTCGCAGCAGTTTTAGCCCCGGCGCCGGCAGTAATGATGTTGAGCAAGGCTCTCCCTTCCAAGGCGGCGGTTTTGGCTCCGGTTCAAGTGGTAAAAGCTTCAAGAGCGCTGCAGACAACTGGTGAAGTGATCTGGTATTTTGAAAATCATGTCACAGAATCTACTCAAGGGTTTATTAAGCAAGTTGAGTCAGCTTCAAAAAATCATTCGGAATTATTTGTTGTTATAGAATCAGCTCCTCCCCAGCTTCAACATTTAAGACAATATTCACCCAGCATTAAATCCATTATAGATAGTCCAAAGAAATTGAATGATCCCACAATTAGGAAGGCCTTAGAAGGAATTTTGAAAGCCGGTTGGAAAGGATATGAAGAAGGGGTGGCGAAAGCGCGTAGGGGGGAAGCGATTGGCGGAGATGTTAGAAATAATCAAGCACTTTTTGATTATCTTGTAAGAAACCCTAAGATTCAGGTGAGGGGAGAGAAAGCTCCTTTTGAGAGCATGCTGGCAGGAATTCGTTCGGAACTTGCCATGGATAGAGCCATGAAAGCTCTTTATGACAAGAAAGATGAGAAGTTATTTTTAAAGGAGATGGCAATTTATTATTTGGAGCTTGAAAAGCATATTAGTTTAAGGGACCAAGCTTTGGCAGAGCTTGTGCAAAAATTAAAACAGGATCATCCTAGGGCATCTATTCTTATTCGAGTGGGCGCTGGCCATTCGAATGCTTCTAAATTATCTGGCAGTAAGGGCAAATATAAATCTTTGAACTTGAATCCTAAATCAATGCTGCTTGAACCCTATTCTCCTTCTAGGTTTCGAGCTTACCGCAAACAAATTAATTCCACTAAATCTATCCCAACTGCCGCAAGAAAAATCTGTTTAGCCGCAGTTCCATTTATTTCAGTTTATGCGTTTATGCTCCCAGATTCTTATCGGGGAAGTTTAGATTATGAGACGTATAAAAGATTGATTCAAATATTCGATCGCATGCAAGAAGCGGATTTCATGCGGCTTACGCAAGCCATTCAGAAGTACTCGCCGCTTTTTAGAAGAGGAACCGAAGTCCAGAATATTGACGAATGGTACAATCATATCTACCATTTTACTACAGCTTGGCTGCGCGAGAATGGTTTCATTCCTCACGACATATTGGATCGGTTCCCTTCTTATATGAGGAGCTTGGGTGTGTCCGATATCATCAATCGTCTAATGATGACTCACCCCCGAAGGCACGAAATCAAAATAAATAAATCCAATGATTCTCTAGCAGATTTTCCTTTTTCAGAAGAGAAAGGTTTAAAGAAAAAGTTAGTTAAAAGATGGTTTGGTCTTCTTCCTCCTAATGAATCGTCTGGTAAAAAATCAGGTCCGGCATTTATTTTGGATTCGCTTCAATTCGTGCAGCGCTTGCGCAAGAATGCTTATCCACTTTATTTGTTTTTGGTTCTTTTGGGCGCGCCTCTTGCAGAGGAAAAAATTTTTAGAGACCTTGTAATTGGAGGGAGAGATATTACGCTGGAATCTTTCTTTTCTTTGGATCCTATGGGAATCGGCTTGGTGTTGGTTTTAAGTATTTTTGTTTTTTCAGCTAGCCATGTGATTGTAAAGTGGATTGTTGACCAGAGTAAACCCAAAGAGAAAAGAATTTATACTGGCTTTAAAGACGCAGCCATTGATTTTTCTAAATATATTTTTCCTTCCTTTATTTTTACTGCTGTTTACCTCTTAATATTTACATTTGTTCCTACGTTCTACATTCATGGAGTTCGTTTAGATGCTTATTCAATGAGCACAATCGCTCACTCATCTTATAATGCTTTTGTGTTATTTCTCAATAGCCGTTTTGCGGATAAAATAATTTCAGAAAACGCTCTTAGACTTTTAAGAAAATGGCTTCCTTTAGCTCATATCGCAGGCGCAGCTCATAATGGCGATTCCACAGTAGGGGATAAGTCAATCATAACAACTAAGTTAAGTGATGGAGAACTTCCTTTAGACTTAGATTTTTGGACCATAACAGAAATCAAAGAATTAAAGAATGCAAAAGTAAGGGCTCATGTTGAGAAAGGTCTGGATATAGATGGTGATCTTATAGAGTACCCGACTTTAGTTGAATTTATCACTCCAGATAAAGTTCATAAGCCTGTGAAAATGATTGAAGTAAGAAATTCAAAACACCAATTAGTCCATGTTTATCGTCGGACTGAGGAGATTGAGCCCAGTTACTTAGCTGATCTTGCCAATAAGTATGGGGAATTAACTTTACACTCTCTTCATTTGGATAAAGATGGAAAGTTCACTGCGACAAAAGAATCTTATCTGCCAATTTTTAGAAATAGGAAGAAAGGTGAAGTTGAGGTGCAATTGGATGTTCATGGAAAAACTAAGATGATTTGGCATGTGGAGCATAAAGCTGATGATCCAGATTCAAGGTCACTCACCCGGTTAGAGCCTGTTTATGGAAACGTGCGCTATCTTTTTCCTTTGGAGCTAGAGTTTGTAAATAAACTTTCTCAAAATTTGAATGAGGCTACCTATGAAGAAATTTCAGATGCTCAAGCTAAAACCATAGCCTGGACTCTTGTTAGACTTCAAAAAAAATCACTAGATTTTTTAAAAGAAGAAGGTTTATTAAAACTATCTGATCTTTCTAGTTTGGAAAAACTTTATTTTGATCCTATTGATTTAGCGGATTTAGCAGAGAGGCTTCTTCAACAAATTAAAACTTATGAGGAAAATGGTTTAAATGAGTGGCAAATAGCAAGGCTTTTAAGCACTAAGTTAGCGCCTTGGACTACGATTGAAAAATGGCAGAAAAACTATAGTTTGGATCTTATATTTGAAGCGCTTCCTCATCCCAATGTGGAAGCCTATCTTGCGCAGGCAATAGAAAATCCAGAGTTAGTTGCTGAGAAAACATGGGGATTATTTGAAAACCGTTCAAGAATTCCAATGACACAAGAGCATCGAATTTGGCTGGTTAATATAATCATAGCAAAGTATGGGATTGATCACGGGATGCAAATTGATCAGGTGATGGGAAGTTTGTCAGGCAATCGGGTTTTGTATGTTGGTTTGGAGAATGTAGCTCCAGAGAATTGTGTTGCCACTCATTTGGTTAAAGCTGGAATGGGCGCGGACAGTATCAGCCCTTTTGCCGGAACCAATGGAATGTCATCCGAACTATTTAGCAAGGGTGATATTTTAGATATTCGCAAGGATTCCAACCAATATGATTTGGTTATAGCAGAACCGTTCTTTGATGAATATTTTGATATCACTGCCATGAAAATTATCGGCTATACCAAACCGCGAGACTATTATTTGAAAGCAGCCAGCGAGATCATGAGGGTGCTTAAAGATGATGGTAAATTTTTGGTGATGCTCAGCCACAAAATACGGGCGACTGAATTTAATGCTGCTTTTAAAGAATTAGGTTTTGTTATAAAAGAAATAGGATCTATTGGAGACTACCCTCTTTTTGAAATTGTTAAATCCAAAATAGATGAGGAACAGGAAGATATTTATAGGCGGTATAGAAATAGGATTTTAGATTCTTATGATGTTCGTTCTATTCTTGTAGATATATCAGATTTAGAAGATATTATCCAAGGAATCAAAGTAGAGGGGCACAATTATTATTCTACTTATGTTTTGCCTTTGAAAGAACATCTAGTAAGAGTTCAAAGAGCCGTTGAAAAGGCTCAAGAAAATAAGATGTTCAATGAAATTGTTTCAAGCCTAAAAACTGTTTTTGGAAATAGCCCTGATGTGAATAGCAGCCAGACCGAAGCAAATCTGGTTAAATTTCTAGAAAATTTAGATTCAGACCTTTCTATCGCGGTTGTGGCTTATTACCAGATTATTTCTAAATATAAATTTAAGGTTAATCAAGGAGGCCAAGAGATAGAAAGAAATTTTGTTGACATTGATCCTTATACCTTGATGAAAAAGCAAAAAGATGTATGGGATCAACTTGTCAGCCTTCAGATCGCTGAGTTTCATAGTTTGATGGTCAATCCAACTGTGATGCTGGACCAATTGGAGGAAAAGGCTAAAATAATTTTAGCGCTTCAACACCTTGAAAATCATAACAAAGATAAGACGATCAAAGTTCATTATGAAGCGATCATGCGGCGCGTTATTTCTAGAATCAGTTTGAATTCACACGCTTTATTGGATTATCTTGGTCTCTTATCCACTTTGGTGCCCGCCTATTTGCAGGAACTATTGGAATCAGAAGATGAGGATGAATTTTTTGAATTGGAAAAGAGCATTAAAGAAGCTTTGGAGAAATTAAATGTTTTATTTAAGCAAGATTGGGTCAATTTGTCCAATGAAGAGATCATAGCGGTTTTTGAGGAATTGATTAGAGCGATTGGCCACCCGCGGGATTTAAATTCCAATATCAATCGTTTGCGGGGAAAGCTGACTAAAATGAATTTTAGAGATAAGGAAAAAGTAGAAGGAGTGCAAAGATTCATTGAATATTTCTATTACCCATATTACTTAGTGTTTGTGCCTAATATTTTAAACATGCAAATTCAGTTTTTAAAAAAACAAGGGGAGAACTCTCCGGAGACCTTGGACAGGGTATGGCAGCAATTTGGCGGAAGAGTTGGTTACATGGAGAATGATACATATAAATATAATGAGACCAGAAATCGTTTTAGCGATTGGTGGAATGGTTTGACTGTAGTGGAAGTGATCTTAAATGAGAAAAAAGATGAAAAACCAATAAAAATACCTTTTCGTTTGGTAGATGGAGAGAAAGAGTACTTTATCACCCATGAATTTTTAAATGACGCGGATTTAGTAAAGATAGCGAATCCTATTGGTTTGCAAAGGGTTTTAGGCGAAATTTTAAAGAATTGCGCTGAGAAAAATGCTTTTGAACGGCAGTCTTGGGATGCTCGGGTGAATATTACGTTTAATCGCAAAAGAAAAAAAAGAAAATGGGGAGTTGAAATTACAGTTGAGGATGATGGCAAGGGCATTTTGTCTGAGATGTTGTCTTATGACCATTTAACGCAGAGACAAATGATTTGGAATCGAGGAGGAACTACAGGAGGAAAAGAAAGAGGAGTTGGAATGTCTGAAGCTTGGAAAATTATAGTTGAAGATTCTAAGGGCACGATTGAGGCGGATAATGAGTCCAGATTACGTTTGCCTTTGTTTAATGATCAAGGAGAGATGGTTAGACAGGGAGGCGCTCGCTTCACAATCTGGCTGCCCATTGTTATGAATGGGAATGGGATCACAAATAAAATAAAGAAAAGGAAGATTAGAAGAGTAAGACAACAAAAGAATAGGAGAAATAGAGGGGCTGGAACTAATGTGAGGACGAGTATGAGTGCAAGTGCGAAAGTGAGTGCGAATGAAAGTGCTAGTGCGAGTCAGAGAGCTAGTATTACAAATACATTTGAAAATATTTCGCCGGCAATTATAAGAGCATTAGATAAAGGTATAGAGGTATTGACGGGTATTGATCCTAGAGCTTTGATTATGCCAATGGTTGGAGGAACTTTAGATCTTTTTGGAGATTCTAAAGATAAGACCACAGGACTCTTTGATGATATTAGGAATCGCTGGAAAGATATGGATGACACGCAAGGTGTTTCATTTGGCACCCAGATTCCAGAGTGGTTAAAAGTAGCGGCTAAGGGAGATCAAGCTAGAATAGCAGGGAATTGGAAGAGAGCTATAGAAAGTTATCAAAACGCGCTTGGTTTAAATCCTCCGGTAAAAGAGCAGGGAAAGCTTTGGATGTTTTTGGGATTGTCTTACTTTAATCTAGCAGATGTGGATAAATCAGCATATAGTGAAGCTATAACAGCTTTGAAAAAAGCAGAAACTCTATTATTGCCGGATAGTTCTATTCAACCTGCTTATGTCAGGGCGCTTTTAGGAGATGTTTATTTTGAGCAAGTTGTGGAAGCAATGAGAAGTGATAAAACTGAAACTGGTGAAAGAGAAGATGAAATAGAACTCAAAAACAAAAGAAGAATTGAAATTTCTAGAAATCTTGGGAGGAGTATTAATAGTTATAGTTGGGCATTGAAACAACCAGATTTATCTGAAGATCTGGAACGGCGCGCAGTTGAATATTGCGCAAGAGCGTTGATGAATTTAGGGCTGATGGAACAGGCTGGAAATTTTCTTACTTTTTATTTAGAGAAATTTTCTAATGGAGACACATCTAATGACACGGATAAAAGAAATAGAATTTTTTATTCGCTGCTTGGAGCGAATCATGCGGCTTTAGTTTATTCCTTGCCAGAAGGAACGGAGCGGTCATATCGGTTAGAGCAGGCAGTGGAATCCTGGGAAAAAGCGAAATTTTTGGATCCTGAAAATATTTATACCATGACGGATCTGACCGCTGCTTATTTAGAGTCTGGAAAAGAGGCTGAAGCTTTAGAATTAATTAAGGAATTAATAGAGTCTATATTCAGGGTGAACAGCGTAAAAATCCAAAATGAATCTTTACAAAAATTTGTGGATGCGTTTAAAGGCTTGATGATAGGAGAAGAGAAATTCAGCTTGATTCTTAATCAAATGGCTTTAAAAAGTTTAGAGCTAAATGCAAATGATCAGACACGCAAAAGAATGATTCAGATTATTATGAGCATTGACTCGAGAATCAGTGGTTTTGCTCCTTTAGAAATTCGTTTAGAATTTTTAAAGGCAAGGTTTGATTTCTTTAATGAAAAACCTAAACAGAGAAAAGAGGATCAAACCATTAAAGATTTAATCAAACGCGTAGAATCTTTAAAAGAGAATCCAAATCAGAAAGTTGTGGATTTTCTAAATGAGATGCTCCAAACTGAGATAGTGAAAGTTAGCCCTGAATTGAAAAGGGCGATGGAAGAGAGTTTAAGCGCTGTACAAAATGAATTAGAAAAGAAGCTTGCTGAAAATAGAGCTTTGCTCTTAGAAGATGCAGCGAGAGTAAGAGAGTTGGAGCGAAAGGCTGCTCTAGCGGCCAGACAGAAAGAAGAAGATTCGAGAAAAAGAGAGGCGCAATTACGGCTTCAACTTTGGCAGGCTCAAATCAAAGCTCTGGAAGAAACAAAACGGGTTGAGGAAGAAATAAAAAAAAGGAAAAAGGAAGAAGCTGAGGTGGCGAGGCAGGTTGCGGAAGAAGCAAAAGAGCGTGAGAAAGTAGAAGAGCGTAAAGCAAGAACTGCTGCTGCGTTAAAAAGTCATGAAGAGAGAAAGTTTTTGTTTTCTCATATTCTGGAAGTCTTGCCGGATTTAAGAATTAGAGAGGCGGTTGCTTTAGGAAGCGCTCTCTATAAAGCAAAGTGGGAAGAAAGCCAAATTAAAAAGTTTTTAGAGCTAATACGAGATAAAAAATTATTTTCAAGCTCTCAGATTCAGGATCTGATTCAACAAATAAAACAGAAAAAAACAGTTGCTCAAATTTTCCCATTTGATCACATGGAGGAGATATTAAAAGGAATCCTTGAGTTAATGGATGCGGATACTATTTATGAAAAGACAAAGAATATGAGTCAAGAAATTATTAATTTAGGAATTCCTGATCCTGAGGTAAGGCTGAAATTCCAAGATGTTTATATTAATGCTGCTACAATCTATCTATCCTTAGCGCGTAGAATCAAACGAAGGTTTATGATAGATGAGGCGTTCCAAGTCTATTATAAGTTTATTTCTAGTTTAGGCGAACCAGATGTTTTTGCATTAGATCCTGCGTCTCTTTATTCAACAGAGAGATGGGATACTCTTCTTCAGATTCAGCGCGGTCGCTTGGCTGAGCTGTTGAAGACTCCTCAGACCGATTTAAAAAAAGCAACAGGCGAGTTTTACGTTTTGTTAGCGCTTGAATATCTAAAAACTCAAATAGAGTCTGGAAAACTCACTTTGGAGGTTTCACAAGATTTGTTTGAAGAATTTAGAAGGATGGATTCTGTAAGGAAATATACCACGGACTATGAAGATATTGATTTGGTCTATGACATTGCTGGTTCAGCCTATGGCTTTTTGCATCTATGGCTGCCAATTGTTTTAGAAAGGGAAAAGAAAAAATCTCAATCCATAAAACATGCAGAGCCTTTAGTTAAATCTTTAGAAGATTATATAAATTTGGCGGATCAAGGGAGGTGGAGTAAAGACCACAATAAAAATCAAGAACTGTTTAATGAGATCATCCAGAAAATTGAGGATCACTTGCCGAAATTTCTTGCTGAATTTAATAAGCTTAAAGTTGAATTGACACAAGATGAAAGAAATCTATTTAGGTTTGTGGAAGGAGAACAAGGTTTAAAACTTCTTCCTAAAATTTTGGCTTTAAGAATTTCATTTTTGTCTGAAGATAAAAATCAGGCGGGTCAAATCAAGTTTGATAAATCAGCAAAAGAAAAGGTGGAAGGAGAGGGTGGCAAGTGGCCAGCGCTGCAAAAATATTATGACCGATTAGGTTTGAACTGGTTTGGGCAGGCGTTCTCTCCTTCCTTAATAGAGTCGGGTTTGTGGGTGGGCGGAATGACGGTTTTAACGCAAATGATTCTTGAACGGATTTTTGGGATTCCTTTGGAGATCGGACCGCCTCTATTTCTCATTCTTGGCTTTTTCCAGTTCACTTGGCACCGCTTGCACGGCCGCACTGACGCTTTTAAAACCGACAAACTTCTTATCACTGCTTTAACCGCGCTTTTTCTTATTCCCTATTCTCTTTTCCATCTAACGGGCAGCTCCCTTTTAGTAACCCTGCCGTTCTTATTGGTTTTGCCGCACCTAATTGTGAACTCATATTATTGGCATCGGAAAGTTCATCGCCTGCCAAAAGCGCTTTTGAATTTTTCTTTCTTCCAAAATGGTTTGTGGGACGATTTTTACTACGGTTTTCAAATAAAGTTACTCATGCTTAAAGCAGATGGGGGTGTTCTTAAAGGAGGAAGAATTGAATTTCAGCAATATATTAATTCTTTGGTGGATCAATATAAATCTAGTCAAAAGATAGATCTTATCCAGTTTTTTGATCGCTTAGAACGTCAGGTTCTAAAAGATTTACAACATACTCAAGATTTGAACATAGATGATCCACATGAAATTCCCTCTCTTGTGGGAGAAACAGTTGCTGTTTTCGTGAACGCTCTTTATTACAGCCGCGCTTTTAACCCTACTCCTTTAGGAGCTCAACAATTTTCTAAGTTATTTTTAAAACTTTTCCTTAAGCAGGGTGTAACTGTGATTGATATTCCTCAGCTCCTTTTAGGGAATGACGATCCAGAGACTGTTTGGCTGAATCCAGACGCCTCGCGCTCAAGAGAGATCGAATGGCTCAGCATGACCATGGTTTTGGAATCTAAAAAGGCATTGGAGGAAGCTCTTGCCATGGATAACAAAAAACTTGAGACCCCGCTTATTCCCATGGCGAATTTAAGCGCGAAGGCTGGCGAAGGAAAACTGGTTTTTCATAAAGCGGAATTTTTGCAGCCTCGCAAAGCTTTTAAGATTCGGGCTCAGGCTAAGGCTTTTGTTTTATTTAAAATGTTTAAAGAAGGAAGAGACAAAATAAGAAAATTGGTTACAGCTTCTACTGGAAATCATGGGTTAAACACTGCCTATGCGGTTCATTTGCTCAAGTTGCTTTACCCAAACGAAACCAAAAATCTCTTTGCTGAAATTTACACATCCCCTTCAATTAAATCCGTTAAGATGGACGCAATTCAATCTCAACCCTATACAAGAGTTGTCACCCAAGATGATCAGGGCAAAGAATTTAGCGGTTATGATCAGGCGAACGCGTTTGTGAAATTATTGGAGGAAAAAGATAAGTCCACTGGCCAGGAACGAACCCTCCTTCACATTCCGAACGGAGACGAGTTTGTGGTGGCAGGATATGCAACCACAGGATTAGAGATTTTCGATCAGTTGGAGCGTATGGGTTTGATTCATAAGAATATTGCTGTGACAGTTCCCATGGGTTCCAGCGGGCATGCGGCAGGGATCGCATGGGTTTTAAAAACTCTTGCTTTAATGAGAGGAGCCAATATCAAGGTTATCGGAATCCAGACAGAAAAAGTGAATGCGGCGCATCAGTCTCTAAGGGCGGGCAAAGTGATAGAAGTTCCAGTTGAGTCTGAACATCATTTAGATGAAGATCAGATTGCTGTTACCAAACCAGAAGAATTTGCGGTTCAAGTATTGTTGAAAACATTGGATGCTTCTGTGATTGTAAAGAATGAAGATTTGATTAGAGCAACCATGATGGTTTATGATGATTTCTCCAATAGTTTGCAAGCTGAACTGCGAGGATCGAGAGTAGAAGTTGCGGCGGGTATGAATGCTCTTGCGATTGAAAGTTTTCCGGAACTGTTCAATGATAGAGAGGTGATTATAGGAATCGCCACAGGCGGCAATGTTTCAGACGAGCTGTGGCAAAAAATAGAAGCCCGCGCGCCTCCATCCATTGGAAAGATTTTTTCAAAAATCGCAGTTAAGATGAAAATTACTTTATCCGTTCTGCTTTCAATGTTTTTAATTCCTGCGATATTTTCTAATTCTATTTTGTTTCAATCTTTCTCTCATAGTCAGGCGCAAACTTATAAAGAACAGAGCTTACAAAAGCATCAAGATCTAAAGCAATCCATTGGCTCGTCATTAAAAGTTAAAGTGACGATTAAACCATCTTTAACACCTCTCAGTTTTGAAAAATTAGATGGAGAAGAGGCAACTTTTTCCATGAATCCTTCTATCGCAGTAGCGTTTGGAAAAGAGGATTCTCCAATTTTAACTCATGCTGTTGAAAAAAGAGTGAAAATAAATCAAGCTTTATTGGGACAGTCTGATTCTGCGCTGCAAGCTATTTCTAATGTTTGGTCTAGCCCTTTTACTGCGAATCAAGAAGCCTCTCAACTCCTTTATAATTCGGTTAGGAACATTGTTGCTCCTGAACAATCTGATCAAAAAAATTCAACTGAAAATCAATTAAAACTGCTTTCAAATATTTTAGGAGACAGGGTTTATCTGCAAAATAATAATATTCAGGAAGAAAATCAAAGGTTGGTTCTCAATGCAGGAGATTGTTCTTCTTCAATTGAGGAAGTGAGGAGCTTTTTGGAAGAGATGAAAGAAGAAAGCATGGGAGAGGAGGAGAATAAGGGTTCAAGAAAATATGAGGTTGTGATTGTCACGGACAATCTTTTAAAAACCAGAGGAGAAATAGAAAAAATTCTACTTAATCAGGGGATTAGTCTTTATGAGATAAAGGAGCAGTTCCGTATTCTTACTCAGCCAAGAGAAAAAGGCAAGTTCAATTTAAAGCAGCTCATTCGCTCTCATGGTTTAGCAGACGGCTATTCTTTAAGAGTTCTCAATAAAAATGGCTTATGGTCTTTAGAAGGTTTGATGGGAAAAATCTGGCAGGAAGCGTTTAAAGAAAATAGGATTGTATTTATTGAAAATAGTCTCTTTGGAATGAAAGTGGTTGGCTATTCTCAGTAATCTAAAAACTCAAAGAATTGGCAGGGTAAACCAGAAGGCGCTGCCTTTGCCTAAACCTTCACTTTTAGCTCCAATCTCTCCTTGATGAGCAGTGACAATTTCTTTTGTAATGGAAAGTCCTAAACCAATCCCTTCTCTTTTAGATTCAGAAGTTTCTACTTGATAATATTGTTCAAAGATTTTCTTAAGGTGCTCTTGCGCGATTCCTTCTCCAGTATCTATGATTTCCGTTAAAATGAATCCTTCTTTTAAACTAACTTTAACTGTAATCTTTCCATTTTCCGGTGTATGTTTAAACGCATTGGAAATAAGGTTTGTTAGAACCTGAACTAGACGATTAGAATCTCCCAATAGTTTGAGCGGTGAAGCTGGAAGTTCCCATTCAAGTCGCATTTTTTTAGAAATTGCGACTGGATCTAAAATTTCTTTTACCTCATTGCAAACAGCGATGTAGTCTATTGCGGATTTTTCTATTCTTAGTTTGCCGGATTCAATGCTCACCATATCCATGAGGTTATTGATTAGCCCTTTCATTCTTTCACTGGCTGCGCTAATAGCATGCAGACATTTTTTTTCTTCCTCAGGTTTAAGGTCCTCCATGCTTTGCAGCACTTCCGCATAACCTTGAATCGCAGCTAATGGGGTTCTTAAATCATGCGTTACTATGGAGAGAAATTTTGATTTCATTCTATTTAATTTATCCAGGGTTTGGTTGCTCTCTTTTAAGGAAGCGATCAATCTTTTATTTTCTTGCATCAGCATTCTTTTTTCAGCAGCTTTGGTAATGCTGCGGATTAAATAGGCTTTGTCAACAGGCTTGGCTAAAAAGTCGTAGATTTCATTGTGCATTGCTTTCATGGCAAGCTCTAAAGAAGGGTAGGCTGTTAGGATGATGATTGGAATATCTTCATCCAGCTCTTTAAGCTCTTTAGCAACATCAAAGCCAGTCACATTATTTGCTAAACGGTAGTCCACTAAAGCTACGGTAGGATTAAACTCTTTCATGATTTGAACCGCTTCTTCTTTATCCTCCGCGAATTTAGATTCAAAATCATAAGCGCCTAAAATATCTTGCAGCAATTCGCCAATGGTGACCTCGTCATCCACAATTAAAATTTTTGGGAGCGAACCAATGGAAGGAGTTAAAGGGCTCATTTTTTAGTTATACCATTCCTTATAAGAAACGTTGCGGTCACTTGATTGAAGATAAGGATGAATCAAACTAACTCTCATTTAATATTTTTTTAAAGTTTTTAGTTGCAAAAATAGGGTTCTGCTGCTATACTTATACCAAAATTAAAAGGAAAACTGCAATTTTAATGGCGAAAATATTAGTAGTGGAAGACGAGCAAATGATCATGGATTTAATTAGCATGGTGCTTGGCAAGAATCATGAACTTATCCATAGTCCAAACGGCAGCCAAGCAGTGAATATGGCAAAAGTTTCAGAACCAGCGCTTATCCTTTTAGACATTATGCTTCCCGGCCTAGATGGTTTTTCCATCCAAAATAAGCTTTACGAAGATGAAGAGCTAAAAAAAATCCCTATTATTATGATGACTTCCAAATCTCAAATGGAAGATGTTTTTAAAACCTCTCCCAATGTGGTGGGTTTTATTGCTAAGCCCTTTAGCATTAAGGAACTTGAAGAAAAAGTTAATGCGGTTTTAAATCAGGCAAAATGAGGAGAAAGGAACTATCATGAGAAAGCTGAAAGTCTTTTGGATGAATAATAAAGCCACGATTTTAATTACCATTGGCACAATCATTGTTCTAATTTTTACCGTGATCGGTCTCATGTCTTTAGAGTCTTTTTACCGCAATATTACCTTAGCGCAAATTCCTTTACAAATTTTTCTGACCGCTTTAAACGCATTAATTTTTGTTTATTTTTACATGACGGTTTTTCGCGGCGGGTTTGGCTCCATGAAAAAGACAAGGATCAAGATTCAAGATGTCAACATCCATTTTCGCGATATTATTGGATTAGACGATGCTAAAAAAGAGGCATGGGAAGTGGTTCAGCTTTTAAAGGATAGAACTCGGGTACGGCAAATTGGCGGGAAAATTATTAAGGGAGTTCTAATGGTTGGGCCTCCTGGGTGCGGTAAAACTTTGCTAGCTAAAGGCATTGCCTGTGAATCCAACATTCCTTTTGTATCTGTAGCTGGAAGCGAGTTTGTAGAGATTTTTGTGGGCGTAGGCGCGTCTAGGGTAAGAAAACTTTTTTCTAAGGCGCGGGATTTAGCCTACGCTCATGGAGCCGCGATTGTCTTTATTGATGAGCTAGATGTGATTGGGCGTGGAAGAACCTATTCTTTTATGGGCTCTGGGGAAGAAACCAACAGCACTCAAAACCAGCTCTTAGTAGAGATGGACGGCTTAAATGATCGGCAGGAAAATGTGGTTGTGATTGGCGCAACCAATGCCAGCGAAGATATTTTAGATAAGGCACTGCTTCGTCCGGGAAGGTTTGACAGAAAAATCTATATTGGCAGGCCTAACCTTAAAGAAAGAGAACAAATCTTTGCCTATTATTTGGCTAAAGTTAAAAGCACAACCACAGATATTGATGTGGGTCGCCTGGCTCGTAAATGCGTGTATAAATCTCCAGCGGATATTGAAAATATCGTAAAAGAAGCGGCATTAATTGCGGCGCGCAAAGAAAGAGAAAAAATAGATTATGAGGATTTTTCAGAAGCGATTGACAGAATAGATTTAGGCATTGCTCATCGTTTGACCATGACTGACCGAGAAAAAGAGCTGATCGCTTACCATGAATCAGGGCACTTAGTGATCCTTTATTTTTTGCATCCCACAGATGATGTTTTTAAAGCTTCCATTATTTCCCGCGGAGGAGCTTTAGGCATGGTGCATCATCAGCCTCGCGAGGAATACTACACCATTGACAGAGATAAAATCTTGGCGGATATTAAGGTGGCTTTGGCAGGGTATGTTTCAGAAAAGATTAAATACGGCGTAACCTCTAGCGGCGTTGCCTCGGACTTTGAAAAAGCCACGCAGCTTGCGCACAATATGGTCTGGAGGTTTGGCATGGGCACGGACGGCAGTATCGGAGATTTTTCTTCTATTCCTAAACATGAGATTTCTGAAGAGATGAAAAATATTTTGAATCGTCAGGTGCAGGCGATTTTAAAGAGTTGCATTGAAGACGTAGAAAAAACCCTAAAGGCAGAATGGCCGATTTTAGAGCATTTTGCTAAAGAACTGCTTAAAAAAGAAGAGTTGGAATATGATGAAATTGACCTGATTTTTAAAGAAGCAGGCAAAGAGCGGTTGTTCTTTAAAAATAATCTTTGAGTAAAGTCCGTTTATTTTTAGCTTTTTATTTTTGGTTTAATTTTATTTTCATTGCGTTTTTGTGCGGCTGTTCCCCTACTTATCCTAAAGAAAAGCTGATCGAATCAGTGCACAAGTTGTTTCGCAAGGAACTAAAAGTAGAAGTTCAGACCAAATTAGTGGGAAAAACACTTTATGTTTCCTTTGAAATAGAAAACTTGGTAAGTAAAAATTTTGATTTGCCTAAAGAAGTGATTGAAAAATTAGAAGATGCAATGATTTCTATTTCAAGAATCAGCCTGAGCACAGATGCAGAAATTGACTTCACAGTGATTCAAGCCGAAGATCCTAAATGGGGCGTGCAAACCAATATTATTAGAAGGATGAAAGATCTTAGAGGCCTGATGTATTGGGGCATTTCTAAACAGGATTTTGACGAGAGGCTTGTTCTTGAAACAGAAAAAATAGTAAAATCCGATACATACCAATGGCACGACATAACCTTGCCAGAATATATGGCTCGCATAGTTGCATCGAGAATCTCTTTGGGTTCACGAGCCAATCCTTTTTTAAGCGTGCTTCTTGGAATTGAAAAGATGAGCGCTCAAATCCAACCTGAAAGCAAAGAGCTTATTTTTACCGTAGAAGGCGCATCCGATATTCCCTTTTCTTCAACTTCCTCTGTCAGCATGGAACTTTTAAGAGATACCATTCAAGAACAGATGAGTCAAGTTGAAAAAAAATATCCTGTTTTAGATCAAAGAATTCAAACCTCTCCTTTAAGAGATCCGGACTGGGTGACCAAAGTCATTGTAAATAATAGTGATGGAAAAACCTTGTTTGAGATTCCAAGGGAAGAGTGGCTTACCATTCAAAATAATAAAAAACAAGAGCCTAAAAGGAGGAAGAAATAATGCCAACCCCAATGGACGCATTGCTAGGTCTAGTGACATTATCTATTGGTTTATTAATCCTGACCACAGGATTTCTCATTCAGGAATCTAAAAAAAGGTTAACAGCCTATATTCTTTCCGGCGTAGTGGCTGCTTTAGGCAGCTACTATTTTGTGAGTTCTGAAATCCGGGTATTTCAAATGAGAAGACGCATAGCCAATATCCAGCGTCAGCAGCAGGTGAATTTGGAAGAGATTCAAAAGCGTTTAAGAGAAACTCAGAAAGTAGAGGAGAAAGCGCCATCTTCGGTTCCGAAAAAATAGTTTTTATCCTATTTAATTTTTAATGAACGCAAAAATATTGATCATTGATGATGATCATAAAATTTGCAGCCTTCTCTCCGATATTCTTAAAGATCAGGATTTTAGAGTGGCCCAAGCTCATACCACTGAAGAGGGCTGGGAACAGCTAGAGCTGGTTGAACCAGACCTCATCCTTTTAGATGTGGAAATCCCTATAAAAGGGGGACTGGAATTTTGCAGGGAAGTAAAAGAAAAAGACCGGTATCGCCAAATTCCCATTATTTTTCTTACTGTAAGAGATCAGGAGGTGGACAGGGTCGCTGCCCTTAATTTAGGGGGGGACGACTTTATTGTAAAGCCTTTCCGTCAAAGAGAGCTTTTGGCAAGAATTCATGTGGCATTAAGAAGAGCGGCGCGTTATGAAAGTTCCCTTTCCATGATTCGTTCTGGAACTCTTTATGTGGATTTAGATAAAAGAGTGGTGCAGGTCAATAATAGAGATGTTCATCTGACCCCTAAAGAGCTTGAGCTGCTTAAATTGCTCTACATCAATCGTCATAAGGTTTTAAGCGAAAGAGCGATCTTTGATCAAATTTGGGGATCCCACTGCGCCTCTTTACTTTCCACAGTCTATACTCATATTGAACGTTTGCGCAGAAAATTAGGAGATCATGGTTCAAAAATCAGGACTGTTCCAGGAACAGGATTTAGATTTGACGAACGAAAAACCGGCAGATAGTCCATCTTATGGACAAAATTCAGTTTTAATTGTTGATGACGAATTACACACGCGTGAAATTTGCTGCGATTTTCTGGAAGAAGGTCAGTTTAAAGTTGAGAGCGCTTCCAACGGCAAAGAAGCTTTAGAAATCCTTTCTAAAAAAAATTTCCAAATTTTATTATCAGACATTCAAATGCCGGAGATGGACGGCATTGATCTATTAAAAGAGTCCAGACGTTTGTATCCTGAAATGGATGTGATTTTAATGACCGCTTATGGGGGGCTGCCCACTGCGATTGAGGCGATCCGTTTTGGGGCTTATGATTATATCACCAAACCTTTTTCCCGGGATTTTTTAATGAATCGGGTTCATAAATGTTTAGAAAAAAGCGAACTGCAAAAAAAATTAAAAGAGTCTCAAGAAAAATTAATTGAACAGGAAAAACTAGCCGCTTTAGGCGGGGTGGCTAGCTGGCTATCTCACAGAATGAGAAACTCGCTTTCAGTGATCTCCATGTGCGCGCATTATCTAAAAGGAAAAAAATACGATTCAAATTCCGCGGAACCAGATGAAGTGATAGGAGCCATTATCAACAAAACCAAGGTTTTAGAAAAAATTACATCCGATCTTATTACCTATTCTCGTTCCTATGTTCTGCAAAAAAATATGGAAGATATTAATCAAATTCTGGAAGAGGCGGTTCAATCTCTTTTAGTGCAAATTCAAATTCAAAAAGTAGAACTAATTAAAAAATTGCCTGAAGGGATTCCTTCTTTAGCTTGCGATCCGCATACTTTGCATGAAGCTTTTGAAAATATACTAGTGAATGCGTTGCACGCGATTGGCTCCCAGGAAAAAGAAATACTTTTTATAAAGAGTGAATTTGTCCCTGAGATATCTAATGAGGAGTTTCCTAAAAAAGGAAAAATTATAGTTTCAATTACAAATTCTGGCAGCATCATTCCCCCAGAAAACAGAGAAAAAATTTTTATGCCATTTTTTACCACAAAAGAAAATGGTTCAGGGCTTGGACTAGCCATCACCCGAAGAATTGTAGAGCAGCATGGGGGGGAGGTGTTTGTGGAAAGTGGGGAAAGATCCCTGCCAGAGTTGGGCATTAAAGAGTTAAAAAAAATTACAACTATTTCCATGAATTTTGCAATTACTGGTCTTTTGGCAGAATGTGGAGTAAACCTTCCCTGACAAAAGAGCGGGTATAAAGAAAATTTAAAATTCAGTAGTATAACCATAATGAGGTGAGGATTTAAAGTGAACAATAAAGAAGAACGAGCTTTAATTTTACTGGTAGATGATGAGCCTGGGGTGGAGATGATCTTCTCTAAGATATTAAACGATCAAGGTTACGAGGTGCGCCATTTTACTAATGCTGAAGATGCTTTAGCAGCCATTCAATCGGATTCTAAATTTGGACTTAGTTTCCTGGATATTCGTTTACCAGGGGAAGATGGAATCAGCGCTTTGCCAAAATTTCTTAAATTTCAACCTTCTTTAAAAGTGGTGATGATGACAGCTTACCAAACTGTGGAATCTGTAGTGACTGCCATGAAATTTGGCGCAGCAGATTATTTAGTGAAACCTCTTGAGCCAGAAATGATTTTAAAAGCAGTAGAAAAATATTTTCCTTCAGGGCAGCCAGTTTTTAAAGAGGAAAAAAAAGCTCAAGAAACAAAGGCTGTTCGTTCCTATACCTTTATGGCCCGAACCCCTTTAATGAAAAACGTATTGTCAGTAGCGGATAAGTTTGCTTCTGTGAGCGGACCAGTTTTAATTTTAGGAGAGAGCGGTACAGGAAAAGAGATGTTAGCGCATACTATTCACCAGAAGAGCCAAAGAGCTAAGAAACCACTTATTATTGTGGATTGCACTTCTATTCCAGAAACTCTTTTTGAATCTGAACTTTTTGGCTATGAAAAAGGAGCTTTTACCGGAGCAGACACGGCTAAAGTCGGACGGTTTGAATTGGCTGATGGAGGCACTCTTTTCCTGGATGAGATTGGCAATGTGCCATTAACCATGCAAGCAAAACTTTTACGTTTTATTGAGGATCATACTGTATCCCGTTTAGGCGGTAAAAAAACTATTGACATAGATATTCGTTTGATTACCGCGACCAATGTAGATTTACAAAAGGAGGTAGAAAAAGGAAAATTTAGACAAGATCTATTCTATCGTTTATCCACTTTAACCATTCATTTGCCTCCTTTAAGAAACCGTATTAAGGAAGAAAAAGAATTTTTAATAAATTATTTTTTAGAGAAAAACAGCCAAAAATTGCAAAGACCGGTTCCTGTGATTGCAGAACCCGCCATGCAAATGCTTTTAGAGTATGCTTGGCCAGGGAATGTAAGGGAACTAGAAAACGCGCTTTACTCTTCTGCCTTGCTTTGTGATTCCAATAAAATTGGGGTGCAGCATTTAACAGTTGGCATCCAATCTTATTTTAGCCATAAGGAACAGGTTGAACTTCCCATTATGGAAGGGGAGAAAAAAACTTTAAAAGAGGTCATTAAGAAAGTAGAAAAAGAACAGATTCTTGCCGCCTTAGAGCAAACCGGAGGGAATAAAAAGAAAGCCTCTGAGATGCTGGACATGGACTATAAAACTTTCCTCACTAAACTTAAAGAATACAGCCCAACTTAAGGGATAAAAATAGCTTTTAGATCGTTCAGTTAGGATTGCCTAGATAGAATTCCTGTTTTTGCCAAGCGTCCAGCGGTGATTTACCCATCCTGATGGTAAAAATTCCATAATTTCTTCCTAAATAAACAAAATAGATTAGATTTATACTTTGGCATTCTTTTTGCTACATATGTGGTTGGGTAAAAGTATGAAATTTATTAAATCCAAAATTCAAAATTTTTTTAGAGTAAATCCAGCTTTCCTTATTATATTCTTTTTATCTTCCATAATATTTTATACTCATAATGTTTTTGCAAGTGGTATGGGATGCTGGGGATATACTGGTTCTGCCTCTGGATATGGTATAGGATATTCTTCGATTAATTGGCAATGGAGTGAGGATAGTCCTGTTAATCCTATTACTTTAGCTTTAGTTGGGACAGATAATACTGGAGCAGCAGTTAATGGGTTGGAGTGTAAAGATATTATGTTTCAAGTGCGCGCCTCAACAGGAGGGGGAATATCAGGCCCTTTATCTCCAGGCACTTCTTTTTATCGTCATCAAAATCTGTTTGGTCCAAATACCTCTTTCTCAGTTATTGTGGTTGCGTATAGCACGCAGGGTACTGGGGGAAGTTTTACTAATTCTAATGGTGAGACTCAAAATTTTTCTGTTGACTATAGTACCTGGGGATTTTTGTCCACCAGTCCAGTGATAACTGCTTTTACTATTGGTGAGCAAACCCCAACTTTTTCACTGGGCTTAAGTTCTATCACTATTAATTGGAGTAGTAATACCTTTTATGCTCCTGCCGGGAGTTACTATTTAGTTCAGATAGCAACAGTTACAGCTATAGGTCTTACAGGGAATACAACTTCTGCTTTTACCGCATCTACAGAATCATGGAATGCGAATAGATCTTCAACATCTTTTGTCGCTAATCTTTCTACAAATACCATGTATGCTTTTAAAGTAAAGTGGAGTACTGGTCCAGATGGTAATACAACTACTATTATTTCAGCCTCAACAAGAACTTTAGCTGCTACTCCGCCTGCGCCTGTTGTAAAAACTGCGGGTGAAGAGAGCGCAGAAATTGTGGTTAGCAGTGGAAGTAATCCTACTGCTGATCCAAACAATACGGAATTTGCCATTTTAATTACAAACTCAAATTCGCCGGATAGTGATCATAATAATAAATACGTTCCTCTTCCTAGCAGTGGTCAAAGCGATTTAGATAATGTACAGGCTACCCCTCAATGGGGAACATCCTCTACTTGGGGCGCAGGAAGCGGAACAACGCTTCTTCATATTAAAGCTGGTGGTGTGTCCTACGATTTTTTTGTTTTGGCTAGGAATGGAAATAATATACAAACATCCACTTCCGCATCCACGGCTTTTAACACACGACCCACAGGTCCAAGGATCAGGTCTAAGTTGGGAGTTACTAAAGGCTCGTGGATCAATGTTCTAGCAACATCTTTCACGGTTACGAATTCCGCTCACTTTCACTCCACATTTTCCGCAAGAAATGCTGATGGTTCTCTTAGCGTAACAAGCATAGATACAGCAGATTCTAGCTATATTCAGCATTTTTCAACAAATAACACAGTTATTGAAGTAACAATGAACAAATCTGGTTCTTGGGATTTTTATTCTTTGGGAGATTCATTTGGTTATAGCAGTGATGGTTCAGAAGGTTTAAAGATTCGAAGCCATAGCGCGTTGGCAGATTTAGCGAGTTTTGAAATCAAGGTTGACACTACAAATCCAACCATAACTAGTTTAAACGCTCAATTTTCTTCTACAGACAGTGAAAAAATTTCTGGCGGGGAAACCACTGGCCGTAGAGACCCTTATTTTGTATGGGCATCCACACTCGCGAATATAACTTTAGAGTCGCCCGCAACTGGTTACGCGTTTCTTTTTTCTACCGGTTCCTCGCATCAGAATGACACGGTTGATTCAACTGTGATTACAACTCAAACCGCAGCTTATTTTCCAAATGCAAGCCGTGCAGATGGCACATATTATTTTAAAGTAAAAGCAAAAGATACTGCCGGGAACTGGGGCACTGTTTCCACCTTTACTTTTGTATATGCGGCAGATGCCGCAGCCCCTACTTTAACTATAAAGGATATTAGTTCTCTGTCTGTTAATAGTGTCTATATGGGGGTTAGTATTTCTCCTACGATTGAGGTGACTTTTAGCGAAGCGATGAAGGCTAATACGCTTACTTCAACCAGCAATGTTATTTTAACTGGTATTAAAGATCAAAATGGAACCACACAAACTAGTTCTGTGGCTGTAACCCTTTCTTATAATTCCACGACTAAAATTTTGCAGATTACGCCGGAAAAAAATCTTAAAAATAATTGGGAGTATGAATTGACTTTAACCACTGATATTAGAGATCTGGGAGAAAATAGAATAGCGGAACAAAAGAAAGTTAAATTTAAAACATTGATTGACGTAACAGTTGCCAATACAACTATTCTGGATGATGGAAAAACAGTGATAGAATTTCCAGCGGACGCAGCGCCTGTAGCTTTTTCTCCAGGGGGCACACGCGTAAAAGATTCTGGTTCAGGATCCCCTAGTTATCAAGCTTTGCAATTTGTTTCTAACAGTGTTTTAGACGATGCAAACCAGAACATGGTAAATGCAATGGGTCAATTTGCCCAATCAGTGACGATTCGCGAATTTGTTGCCGTACAGTCTAGCGGAAAACTTTTCAGCTCTAATTTTAATAAGGACGTCACTGTTACCATGCCTTATGCAGACGCGGACAGCGATGGCTTTATAGACGGCGTCACCCCCAAAATAAGAGCTAAAAATTTAAGAGCTTATTTGTTAGATGAAACAAATAAAGTTTGGCAGTTATTGCCTAATGCAACCATTAATACAGATAATAAAACTGTAAAAATGAAAGTAAGACATTTTAGCGTGTATGCTTTGCTGGGAGCGCCGGATAATGATGTCTCCGGAGTTTATGCTTACCCTGTTCCTTTTAAACCAGCTTCTGGCCACAAAAATATTACATTCACTAATTTGCCCAGCGACGGAAAAATTAGAATATTTACCGCAGCAGGGGAGTTGGTGAGAGACATAAGTTTTAGCGCTACCTCTGGAGAAAGCACATTAAACTGGAATGTAAAAAACAGCGATGGAGAAGATTGCGCTTCAGATGTTTATCTTTATGTGGTTGAAAGCGGCGGCAATAAAAAAACAGGAAAACTAGTGGTAATTAGGTAAAGAAAATGATACAACATAAAACATCAAAAAAATTTATAAGGGGTTGGGAAAAAAATATAGTGGTTCGTAACATTATTGCTGGTTTTCTTGTTGCCTGTTTATTAGTGGTCAATAGCGCTCATCTTTTATTTTCCGCTCCCGGAAAAACAAGTTCCAATCATCTAAAAGTAGATGTTGGCGGCCGGGCTGTGGCTATGGCTGGCAACCAATTTGGCAGTGAAGCAAGCGCTTTTTCTCAATTCTATAATCCTGCTTTTTTAAGCAAAATTTCCCAAAAAGAAGTTGGGTTCATGCACAATGAATTCTTGCTGGATTTAAGGCAGGATGTTTTAGCTTATATCCATCCCACAGATACCAGAGGCATTTTCGGCGGAGCTGTTAATTATTTTACATATGGATCCATTCCCGGTTATAATGCCAGCGGAGCTCCTACCGGAGATATTACCGCCAGCGATATTGCGCTCAGCGGCAGTTGGGCAAAGATTTGGAATTTTTATCTTGGCAATTTAAAATTTGAGAATGTTTCAGGCGGCGCTACTTTGAAAATTTTGAATAAGAGTCTTGCCGGGGATTCTGCGTTTGGTTTTGCGGTGGATTTTGGATTCGTCATGCCCATAGAATTTAAAAAAGTTAAAGGCTTAAAAGTAGCCGGCGCAATTCAGAATTTATCCAATGGAATAAAAATGGATACGGAAACTAATGAGCTGCCGCGCATTACAAGATTAGGGTTTGCTTATTCTTTTTGGGGAGATGCGATTAATACCATGGTAGATGGCGTCTTGTCCCCAGGGTTAGACCCTTATCCAGCCATTGGCGCTGAGTATCGTTTATTAAAGATGATCGCGATACGCGCAGGTTATAAAGGCACAAGACATTTTGAAAAAGAGTTTTCTTATGGCATTGGTTTTGAAAATCCATTGTTCGCTTTAGATTACGCGTTTGTTCCTTTTGGAGATTTGGGAGACACGCATAGAATTTCCGCGCAATATAGATTTGGAAAAAATTATAAAACCCCGCGAGCAGATTCTCAGTTAAGGGAAAAAGTAAATGAAGCTAAAACTCTTTATGCTCAAGGGCTTTTAGTGGATGCTTACATGATCTCCATGCAGATTAACCACGTGGCTCCTTGGTTGGATGAAAATACAAAACTTTTATCTCAAATCCAAAGAAGTTTTAGAGAGTTAGAAGAAAGCGATAAGAAAGAAAAATTATTGATTCAGATCAATGCTCTATTTAGCCGTGGTGAAAGATTTTTTGAAGAAGGCAATTTGATCAATGCCCGTGCAGATTTTCAGGCTGTGGTGGGCTTGCAGCCAGACCATGCAGCGGCTCTTGGTTATTTAAAGCAGATTGAAACTCAATTCCAATCCTTTGTAGAGAATTTTTATAGGGAAGGATTAGCTGCTTTTGCCGCGGAAGACTATGAAACTGCAAAAGATGCTTTTGAGAAAGTGATAGTGATTAAACCAGATCATGAAGAAGCCAGAGCCCAACTTGCAAAATCCATAGAGATTTTGGAAGCCAGGAAAAGACAAGAACAAATTATTGCGCAAAAAGAAGAATCCGCTAAAATATTCCAAGAGGGTTTGGTTTCTTATAAAAAAGAACAATATGACGAAGCGATTAATCTTTTCAATCAGGTGTTAGAGATTGACGCGGAAAATGGTGAAGCCAAAAGATATTTAGCCTCCTCCCATGACATTCTTTACAGGCAATATTTAAGCCGGGGACAGGATAATGCGGCAAAAGGTGAATGGGAAGTTGCAGTTAAAAATTTAAAAGCAGCTTTAACACATAACTCTAGATCCAGCGAAGCCAGAGGCAGTTTAGAAACAGTGCAAAGACGCTGGGAACTGCAAAGAAAAGTGTTGAGCCAGAATTTATATAAAGAAGGGTTGGAAGCGTTCTTAAGCGGGGACAAAAAGAAAGCGAAATCCGCTTGGGAGAGATCTTTAGATCTAGATTCAAATAACGAAGAGGCGAAAAGAGGTTTACAGAGAATAGGGCAGTAATTGCCCTAGACAAAAATCTTTTTCTCTAGTACCATAAAGAAATAAATCATTCTCTTAAAATGAATGATTTATTTCTTTATTTATATTTTTATATAAAGGCGGTTGCGATTTCATAAAAATGTTAGTAATTTTAGGAAGAAATAATCGTGGATGAATTACTGCTCTTAAAAAAAATAAAACGCTTTTTTTCAAGAGGTTGTTTTTACGTTCTATCTATTCTTCTACTCGTACTTTCCACAGTTAATGTTCCTGAGCTTTTTTCAGGAGCTGAAACAGATGTTTCCAGAGCATTTGCTTATCCTGTTCCATTTAAGATAGGCTCTGGTCATAAAAATATTACTTTTACTAATCTGCCTGACCAAGGCAGCATTAGAATTTATAGCTCTCAAGGGGAACAGGTAAGAAAAATTAATTTTTCTATTACCAGCGGCTCCAGCGCATTAGTTTGGGATGTAAAAAATGATCATGGAGAGGAACTTGCCTCAGACGTTTATCTCTTTGTAATTGAAAGTCTTACCGCCAAAAAAACCGGAAAACTGATCGTAACCCGATAAAATCAAATATTGGCGCTGTAAATGTCCAAGTCAATATTTGGGTTTAACCCATTTTTAAAAAGATATAGTAGAATATCTCTTAATGTCGCTTAAGGTTAAGCTGGTTCTTTTAGTTGCCTTTTGTGTTGTTTTGCCTTTGTTAGTGGTTACGTTTATGACCACTCGCATCACCTCACGCCTCCTGCAGTCAGAGTTAGAAAATAACGCGCTTAAAATTCTTACCCAAACTAACAATTTAGTGCAAAATAAAATTGATCCTATTTTTTCTTATGGATTTCTTGCGATCAGCAACCCAGTGCTTCCTTTAGCCGTGCGCAATGGGAATAGAGCGATTCTTGCTAATGTCAGCCAGTCCATTAAAAAAGGATTAAATTTAGATATTGTGGAAGTATTGGATGGTTTTGGAAGAGTCATTTATAGTGAGAATCAAGGGGAAGTGGGATTGAGCAGGCTGGACTCTCATTTTATTCAAAAGATCCTTTTAAATTATGGGGAAAAAAGATCTCTTTCCACGGTTGGCATAGAAAAAAGAATCCAAGGTTTATCCATCCAAATTGCAACTATTTTGCCCGGAGATGTGGGAGGAACCCTGCCAGCCATGATCCTCATGGGTTTTTATTTGGACGACAATTTTTTTAAAGAGCTGCAATCTGTGATTGACGGCGAATTCCTTATTTTTTCAAAAAAAGAGATTTATGCTTCTACTTTAGAGAATAAAGATTCTTTAATTTCAGTGATAAGAAGTTTAAGCGATAAAGATTGGGACTTGCTGCAAAACAAAGAGAAAGTTTTTCCAGAACTTTTCTTGAAAAATTCCACTTATGTTGGCACCTTTGCCAAATTAAAACCAGATGTGGGGGATCTTTATTTAGCCATTCTTTTATCCAAAGAAAAAGTGATCCAGCTCCAAAACCGCACGCAAAACTATATTATGCTTTTAGGTTTTTTTGCCCTGTTGTTAGCGATCGCTCTTTCCTATATCTTTAGTCAAAAATTAATCGCTCCTTTGAAACATTTAAGAGACGTAATAGACCGCATCGCCAAAGGAGAATCTGAAACTAGAGTGGAAATTGATTCCAAAGATGAAATTGGTTTTTTAGCCTATACTTTTAACGCCATGATGGCCCAGTTAAAAGAGGCGCAAAGTAAACTAGTGCGCACAGAGCGCTTGGCAGCCATTGGCCAACTTGCATCCGGGGTTGGGCATGAATTAAGAAATCCTTTGGCAGCCATTAAGAACGCGATTTATTATATCCGCTCTGTAATAAAAAAGAATCCCTTGCAGCAAGAAAATGAGCAGGTTCAGAAAATGATGGACATCGCAGACAATGAAATTAACGCCACTGTAAAAATTTCTAATGATCTTTTGGAATTTTCCAGAGTGATGAGGATGAATCCAACATCTATTCCAATTCAAACTATTCTGGATTCTGTTTTTACTGTTGTTTCTATTCCTGCGCATGTAAATTTAAAGACAAAATTTGCTCAAAATTTGCCGGCTGTTTTTGTGGATCAGGAAAGAATGAGGCAGGTTTTTATTAATTTAATTAATAATGCTGTGGAAGCGATGCCCAATGGAGGCGCTCTGGAAATAGAAACTTCTTTGGAAGGAGATCAGGAGGTATGCGTGTTTGTGCGCGACACAGGGATGGGCATTAAAGAAGAGGATCAAAAGCGAATTTTTGAACCGCTTTTTAGCACAAAAGTTAAAGGCACTGGGTTAGGATTAGCCATTGTCCATGGAATTGTTGAAGCCCATAAAGCCTCTATTTCTTTAAAAAGCGTTTTAGGCAAAGGCACAGAATTTAAAGTTAAGATTGTTCAGCATTTATAAATTTTAATATCTTTCCACCCGATCAATGTGACAGGGGGCGCCTAAAGTACTCCCCATTGTCAAGAACAGCGTTTAGCCCTCCTGTGAAACGTTTCATTTTTGTCACAAAAAATTTACAAATAGTTGAAGACGGCATGAGCTAAATTCTTTATACTTAGGGAACGTATGATGAGTGCCTTAAGTATGATTAAATACAGTCATAGAAAGAAAAATCAATTCTTTAAGAAAAGTACTGCCATTCTTGTGGCAGGCGCTCTGCTTTGTTCTATCATCCTGCCTCCTTATGCTTTTACTTACCAGAGAAGTTGCATTTCCTTTGTAGAAAAGAAATCTGCTGAAAATCACAATATGAGAGAGAGGAGTAATCTTTTTGGAGATGCTAGAGAAGCAAGAAGGGTTTTACTGAAAGATTCTATTCCGCATGGCTCTCCAGAGATTTTATCAGACGCAGTAGAAGAACTTTTTGTTGCTCCTTACAGAGAATTTTTAGATACCTTTAATCCTGTTCAGTTTTTTAAAAGCCACAAGGAACAGACTTTAGGTCAAGCCATAGGGATTGTGCTGATCTGGGGAGCAATGGTGGCAACTATGATTGGAGCGCCATTTGGTATTGATTACCTCATCTCAGGGAGTGCTGCCAACCATTTAGGTATTACTCTCCTTAGTTCATTCATTGGTTCTCTCTCCATTGTTGCAGGAATTAAACTAAATCATCTGAAAGAAAATAAAAATCAGTTAAACCAACTCAAACAAACCAGTGCCCCACATAGTGAACTCAAAGAGCAGAGATCAGCTCTTAATGTAGCTGTACAGGAACTTATCTATTCCAACCAAATTATTCAGACAGGTTACACGCCAAATCGTACAGAAAGACTTATTCTCTCAGTCGCATATCTTAGTTATCCAGTTAATGTTTTAAGTCATCATTTATTTAATCTTATTTCTAATCTTACTCGTCCTCTGGGAAAATGGAGATTAGATCCTTTGACAAAAACAGGAGTAGGAGTAGATCAATATGACTGGGAAACTAGGGAGCAGGGGATAGAAAATGTAAGAGATGGAATCAAAAAGAATCGTCCTGATCTGCTTGAGAGATATGAAAATTTAAATCAGCTTACACCTAAGGAAAGAGAGCAGGAAGAAAAATCATTAAGAAACGAGCTTTATAGAATCACGCAAGGGCATTTAAGGGTATGGGGATTAGGAGCAACACTGAATTCTAGGCAAACTCCTTACTTTCATGGGAGTCATATCCAAGCCTTGATATTAGTGTTCCCTGATCTAAATTTGAATCCATTAGGATTCCAGTTAGATTGGTCAGATGAAGGGAGAGCGATTGAGTCAGTTAGATACATTCTTTCTAAAGAAGTCCCACATATCATGGCACGATATGAAAGGATCGCTCAGCTAAATGATAGAGAACTACATGATTTGAGAAATGAAATTTATGGGATCACTTTAGGTTATTTCCAAGTATGGGGATTGAGTGTGGCGATGAATCAAAAATTAGCTCCTTACTTTTATGGAAGTTATATAAATGTCTTGATGGCACTGTTCCCTGATCTAAATTTGAATCCATTAGGATTTCAGTTAGATTGGTCAGATGAAGGGAGAGCGATTGAGTCAGTTAGATACATTCTTTCTAAAGAAGTCCCACATATCTTGGAACGATATGAAAGGATCGTTCAGCTAAATGATAGAGAACTGCATGATTTGAGAAATGAAATCTATGGAATCAGCAATGGTCATTTTGATTTATGGGGATTGAGTGGGGCGATGAGTCAAAAAGTAGCTCCTTATTTTTATGGAAGTTATATAAATGTCTTGATGGTACTGTTCCCTGATCTAAATTTGAATCCATTAGGGTTTCAATTAGATTGGTTAGATGAAGGGAGAGCGATTGAGTCAGTTAGATACATTCTTTCTAAAGAAGTCCCAGATATCATGGCACGATATGAGGGGATCTCTCAGCTAAATGATAGAGAACTGCATGATTTGAGAAATGAAATTTACGGGATCACACAAGCCCATTTTCAAGTATGGGGATTGAGTAGAACAATAAATCGTCAAGCAACTCCCTACTTTCATGGAAGTTATATAAATGTTCTTATTTCTGTATTCAATCATCCAAGATTAGAATTGACTCTACAAGGTTTTAGAGATTATAGAAAAGCCACTTTTGAAAGAAAGTATAGTTGGAAGACTCCTGAGTCAGGGATTTGGAGTGTTAGAGAAGGAATCAGGAGTAATTTTCCAAATATAATCGAGCGTTATGAGAATTTAGCGCAACTTGAAGAGGATGAGATTGAAAGATTAAAGAGAGATATTTATGGGATCACACAAGGGCATTTTTATATATGGGGAATTGGCGCAGCGATGAATCGAAAAATAGCTCCCTATTTTTATGGGAGTCTTATAAACGCCTTGAAGGCAGTGTTCCCTGATCTAAATTTGAATCCATTGGGATTTCAGTTAGATTGGTCTAGTCAAGAGAAAGGAATTGAATCAGTGAAATATGTGCTTTCCAGAGAAATTTTACACCTCATGCAAGAATATGAAAGAATAGCAGAATTAAGTGATAGAGAGATTCATGACTTAAGAAATGAAATCTATAGAATCATACAAGGTCATTTTAATGTATGGGGATTGGGTGCGGCAATGAATCAAAAACTAGCACCCTACTTTCATGGGAGTTATATAAATGTTTTGATGGCAGTGTTTCCTGAACTAAATTTGAATCCATTAGGTTTTCAGTTAGATTGGTCGAGTGAAGAGAAAGGAATCGAGTCTGTAAGATATGTACTTACCAAAGAAATACCACACATCATGCAGCAGTATGAAAAGTTAGATCAGTTAAATGATACAGATGTTCATGATTTAAGAAACGAAATCTATAAGATTACCTCTAGTCATTTTAAAGTATGGGGATTGGGTATGGCGATTGATGATCGAAAGGCTCCCTACTTTCATGGGAGTTATATCGTCGCTTTGATGGCAGTGTTCCCTGATCTAAATCTAAATTTGAATCCATTAGGTTTCCAGTTAGATTGGTCGAGTGAAGAGAAAGGGATTAAATCAGTGAGATATGTGTTATCAAAAGAGTCTCCGTATATCATGCAAAAATATGGAATGATCACCCAATTAGATGATAGAGATGTTCGCGAGTTAAGGAACAAAATCTATGGGATCACAAAAGCTCATCTCTATGTATGGGGATTGAATGGAGCTATGGATCGTCGTTTAGCTCCATATTTTAATGGGAGTTATAAAAATGCGTTGATGGCAGTGTTTCCTGATCTAAATCTGAATCCATTGGGATTTGAGTTAGATTGGTCGAGTGAAGAGAATGGGATTGAGTCAGTTAAACATATACTTTCTAAAGAAGTCCCACATATCATGGCACGATATGAAGGGATCGCTCAGCTAAATGATAGAGAACTGCATGATTTGAGAAATGAAATTTACGGGATCACACACGCACATTTTAAGTTATGGGGATTGGGTAATGGGGTAAGTCAGGAATCAGCTCTTTATTTTAATGGAAATTATAGGGATGTCCTTATTTCTGTATTCAATCATCCAAGATTAGAATTGACTCTACAAGGGTTTAGAGATTATAGAAGAGCCACTTTTGAAAAAAAGTATAGTTGGGGGACTCTTGAGTTAGGGATATGGAGTGTAAGAGAAGGTATTAAGAGTAATCGTCCAGATATAATCGTTCGTTATGAGAATTTAGGACAACTTAAAGAAGATGAGATTGAAAGATTAAGAAGAGATATTTATAGGCTTACACGGGGTCATTTTAATCTATGGGGATTGGGCGGGGCGATGAATCAAAGATTAGCTCCCTACTTTCATGGAAGTCATATCCCAGCATTGATTGCAGCCTTCCCTCATCCTAAACTTGGGCTCACTCGTGAAGGGTTTTTAGAGAGAAGTGAAAATGGAAGTTCAGATACGAATCAAGTGACAGAGACGAGTGAAAATTCAGCATATAGGGTAATGGTAGAGATTCCTAGAAGTGAAGATTCAGGTTCTAATCTGACGATAGAAGATAATGGAACTGGGGATTCAGCTTCTCCTCTGATGACAGAAGATACACGCAATGAAGCTGTAAAGAGAGGAATGAATCCCAATGGTTGGATTACTCAACTCTTCTTTGCTCCACATTATGAATTCTTAGATACCTTTAATCCTGTACAGTTCTTTAAGAGTCACAGGGAACAGACTTTAGGTCAGGCAATAGGGATTGTGCTGATTTTGGGTGCAATGGTGGCAACTATGATAGGAGCTCCGTTTGGGATTGATTACATCATCTCTGGAAGTCCTACTAACCATTTAGGTATTACCCTCCTTAGTTCATTCATCGGTTCTCTCTCCATTGTTGCAGGAATTAGACTCAACCAACTTATCCAGACTAGTTACAAACCAAATCGCACAGAAAAATTCATTCTTTCAATTGCATATCTTAGTTATCCAGTTAATGTTTTAAGTCATCATCTATTTAATCTTATTTCTAATCTTACTCGTCCTCTTGGCAAATGGAGATTAGATCCATTGACTCAGGCAAATGGAACAGATAATAGAGAACTATACCATTGGGGCACAGAAGAACAAGGCATAAAAAATGTTAAGGATGCAATCAATAAAAATAAGCCAGAACTTTTAGAAAGATATGCAAAGTTAGATTCTCTGGGAAATACAGAAAGAGAACGAGAAAAGAAATCTTTAAGAGCAGAAGTTTATAAAATCACTTCTGCGCATTTTCAGCACTGGGGAATTCAGAGAGCTTTGGATAAAAGGGGCACTCCTTATTTCCATGGTAGTTATATTCGCGCTTTAATGGCTGTTTTCCCGGAATTAGAATTAGAGCCTTTGGACATTCAATTAAATTGGTCAAGCAAAGAAAAAGCGATTGACTCAATATTCTATGTGTTTTTGCGTGAAATTCCTCATATTGTTCAGCAGTACAATGACCTTGATAATCTTGATCCTGCAAAAGTAGAGGCTTTGAAAAACGAAAATTATCAAATGACCGCTGCGCATTTTGATGTTTTGGGTTTGGCAAATGTAACGTCTAAAAAGCATGTCCCATATTTTAACGGGAGCTATATCCAAGCTTTGATAGCTCTATTCCCAAATCTAAATCTTGACCCATTAGGCTTTGAATTAGACTGGTCATCACTTGAGAGCGGTATTAAATCTGTGCTTTACATATTTAAGAGGCAAGTTCCCTACTTAATACAGGACTATGAAAGATTCGCTGAATTAACAGAGTTGGAATTGAGTAATCTTAGAAAAGAGATTTGTAGTATCACTAAAGCCCACTTCACCTCTTGGGGATTAGGGTCAGCATTGGTGCAACGCGTTGCGCCTTATTTCCACGGAAGCTACAAAAATGTTCTTATCACCCTGTTTACCAAACTTAATCTTAATCCTTTAGAATTTCAATTAGATTGGTCTAATGAAGAAAGAGCCATTGATTCCATGCGATTTGTATTCTCTAGTGAAATTCCAAATATTCTTCGCCAATATGACCAGCTTAAAGATTTAAGTCCAATACAAATAGAAAGATTAAAAGATGAAATTTATCAAATCAGCTCTGCTCATTTTGATGTTTGGGGTTTGGCAAATGCAACAAGTAAAAAGAATGTGCCATATTTTAATGGAAGCTATATCCAAGCTTTGATGGCGGTGTTTCCAGATTTAAATCTGAATCCTTTAGGATTCCAATTAGATTGGTCTTCCAAACAAAGAGCCATTGATTCCATGAGATTTGTTATTTCTATAGAGATGCCCAGCCTGATTACAAGATATGAGAATATTGATCGCTTTAGCGCAGGTGAAGTTCAAAGATTAAGGAATGAAATTTATAGTATTACTCAAGGACATTTTCAACTTTGGGGATTAGCCAAAGCCTTGCATAGAGATACTGTTCCTGATTTTGAAGGGAGTTATATGAAAGCTCTTGTAGAGTTGTTTGATCATCCGCGTTTGGTTTTATCAGTAGAAGGATTTATCAATTTTAGAAAAAGCAATTGGCAAATAAGGTATAGCTGGAGAACAAGAGATTCTGGAATTTTTAATATCAGAGATGCTTTAGGGACTTATCAGCCCGCGCTTCTTGCAAAATATGATCGCTTGGATAGTTTAAGAGAAGAGGAGAAAAATGAATTAAGGAATGATGTTTATAGAATTACTCAAGCACATTTTAAGGTATGGGGTTTAAGCAGCGCAATGGATAGAGAGAAAGCTCCATATTTTAATGGATCTTATATTGTCGCTCTTATGGCTGTTTTTCCAAATTTGAATTTGAACCAGTTAGGATTTGAACTGGATTGGTCTTCAAAAGAAAGAGGAATTGAATCAGTGCGTTATGTCTTATTGCGTGTAAAATCAGATTTGGTTGAGCTGTATGATCATCTTTCTAATATGAATCCTCATAAGATTCGCGCTTTTAGAAATGCAATCTATAGAATTACTTATGGTCATTTTGGATTGTGGGGATTGAATGGGGCATTAAGCAGGGATAGAGCTCCCTATTTTAATGGCAGTTATGTGGAAGCTCTTATGGCATTATTTCCTGATCTTAATTTAAATTCTTTGGGTTTTAAACTAGATTGGTCAACACAAGAGAAAGGAATTGAATCTGTTCAATTTATTTTTGATCGTGAGATTCCTTCTATTGTTCAGCAGTATGAGCGCGTAGATCAAATGAGTAAGGATGAAGTTGAAGAATTAAAAAATCGCATCTATGCGCTGAGCGAAGCAGAGCTTAAAATGTGGGGATTGAGCAGAGCCATGCATAGAGAATCAGCCCCTTATTTTCATGGCAGTTATATTGAAGCGCTGATGGCTGTATTTCCAAAACTTGATCTTAATCCCTTAGGATTTCAGTTAGATTGGTCCAGTAAAGAAAGAGCGTTGGATTCTATTCGATTTATACTCACGCGTAAAGTCCCACATATTATGCAGCGCTATCAAAATATAGAGAGTCTAAATGATTTAGAACTTACATTGTTGAGAGAAGGAATTTATCGAATCAAGCGGGCCCATCTACTTTTATGGAAACTTGGGGCTGTGTTTAGTACTACCTATTTTAATGATTTTATTGAGCTATTCCTAAATCTGTTTTCTCACCCCAAACTAGGACTCAGTCGTGAGGGTTTTGTAGAGAGAAATGAGAATGGAGGCTCAGCTGCTACTCAAATGGCAGAGACTACTGGAGATGAAGATTCAGGCTCTAGTGTAATGAGAGAGATTGTTGTGGATGAGGGTTCAGGTTCTAATCTGACGAGAGATGATAGTGGAATTGGGGATTCAG
>Ga0209343_10000681_pt1 | contig 47047 bp, 49 predicted proteins | sample RifCSPlowO2_02_FD_184026 | JGI IMG/M metagenome (GOLD analysis project Ga0209343, IMG submission 184026) | Groundwater microbial communities from Rifle, Colorado - Rifle CSP2_plank lowO2_0.2 (SPAdes) (version 2) | ecosystem: Environmental > Aquatic > Deep subsurface > Groundwater | place...
CCAATGACAACAACTACAATCCATGCGACAATTCCAAAAAGGCATGGTACAATAAGGACCTGAAAACAGTAATCTACAGCAAGGATGCAATAGATCTTAGGCCCCTGAACTTTTTTGAGTCTTTTGCGGATTTGCTGAAAAGGCCTTTCGAATCCATACTCAATATACTCAGGGCAAATGTAAGGCCATCTGACAACTCATTTATCTCTGAATTGAAAAAATTTGACAGGCTGTATTTAAGCAGGGTAAACAACAAGGCAGTAAGAGGCACAATGGAAGGGCTGCAGTTCAAGAACATAGTCTTGGAATATAATAACTTTCAGACAGACATATGCGCATTTATCAGAGAGTATAACAGAACCATAACTCCCGACGCTTCAGGAATCTGGTGCAGCAAAAGCGGTAATAATTACCATGTTTTGGCACAAGGCTCTTTCGGGACAAACCTGAAGCCGGACACTATCTGGACAGACCTGACATCAAGCTTAAGAATAAGATAAAATATTTAAATCATCATAGCAAATTCCATCCAAAAAGAGGTGTATCATGGGCAAACCAAAAATTTGCATTTTTTTTATTATTTCACTATCATTTTTTGCAATTTTCAGCCTAAATTCATTTGCAGATGAGCGCGGAACTTGCACCAATCCAGGTGCCGGCACAAAGATATGTGGGGAAAACCTTGTTTCTAGAGACAATGAATGTTGCCCCAATCAGCAACAAAATCCCTCTTATTATAGGTCCGCTTCAAACCCCACAGGACCTCAAAATTACAATGATTGCATTGCAAATTTTTTCTTCAAGGATACTGATGCTTCTCAGGTAAATGATTGTAAACTAGGATGTTGCTGCACTAATCTTGCAAAAGATGTAAAAATAGGAGCTCAATGCAAAGGCACAGGAGAAACTTTTCATCTTGGAGACACTGACTGCAGCGAATGCACTTTGCCGCAATGCAATGATAATATTGACAATGACAATAACCAATGCAAGGATTTAGATGATTCAGGATGCTCAAGCCCTTCAGACCAGACAGAAGCAGGCGGCATATGCCTTGGCAGAGGCCAGGGCTGCCAAAGCACAAGCTACACTCCAAGATTATCCAGCCTGAGGGCAGAGCCTGTGAAGGGTGAAAGAAAAATAAGGCTTATCTGGGCAGATGAATGCTCTCAAAATGCAGTTTCTTATGAAATAAGAAGGTGCCAAGGCCCAAATTGCCAGAATTTTGCATTGATTGCAACATCGAATACAAACAGCTTTACAGACTCGTCAAATGAGCTTCTTTTTGATGCAACATACACTTACCAGATAAAATCTTTTTATAATCTGCAGACAGCAAATCCAACAGCAACTGTTTTGGGCCAATTAGGGAATTTTGAATGCTGGAATATGCTTGATAACAGCAATTTTTGCATCCACGCTCCTTACTACCCCCCATATAAGGATTACCTCACAGCAAACGATAACAGGTTTTCGCAGGGAAATTTTGAAAGCAATGTAAATTCAACATTTTCAGCAAGATTCAACAGGGCATTTTCCTGCAGCAACAATAACGTTCTGCAGGAGCAATTGCAGTGCTCCCAAAACCAGGTATGTGTTGTTACAAATAATGTTCCTAAATGTGCAGAGAAGTCATTATGCAATTACCCTGATGCAAACCCATTCGGACTCTATTACCAGCAGACAGTATGCGAAAACAACAATTACTGCTTTTTTGACAGATCCTTGACTATAGCAAATAATTGCTATCAGTGCTCGACCGCTATGTCCTGCTATGATTACAAATCAAGAGGCTCATGCGAAAGGGACAATTGCGGTGCCAGCAGCTGTGAATGGCGCCCTATCTCCGACGAGCTTGGAACCGGAGTTTGCATCAGTACAACAAAGGACAACTGCAAATGGTGCAACAAAGCCGGAACAGATAGTGTTGAAAGCTCTAAGGCTTTCAGCTCGGTTTTTGAGATCTGCACAGCAGAAAAGGCTGAAAAGCTTTCCATTGAAAAATCACAATGCTATTTCCGGGATGGAAGCGCAAAAAGCTGCGAAGATGTAACATGCCTGGATTATCAAGCATCGGAATGCGGCAATTCAATCTCCCATGACGAGTTCAACAGGATAAGAAACCCTAGCAATGACAAGTGTGGAATCAAGACATGCCAGATATTCAACAGCCAGTGCAGGAAAAATGCAGACGGCAACAGCGAAGCAGACTGCAATAACCTGTTATGCGAGCAGGACTACTATGCCCCTAATACCACAATAATACCCTTGATTGAAAGAGGTGTTTATAAAAACTTGGCCATACAGATATTTGACAAATCAGGAAAAAATGCTACTGCAACCAGAAGAACAAGCGGTGATTACAAGACTTATCTATGCCTGGAGCCATGTGGCCAGAACGGGCACCCATATGAAATTTTTACAAACAGCTATAATTTAATCCTAACCAATTCAATTTTGTTCGATGGCAATAACGGAAGCAGGGTATTAACCTTAAATGAAGGAGCAAATACCTTAAGGTATTATTCACAGGACCCTGCAAAAAACATAGGCCAGGTTAAAACTGTCAGCGTGGAAACCCACGGAAATGCAAGCGGGCCGGCAATTTTCAGAATAAATGTAACCGGAGCAAAAAAAACAGATAACAAATTCTATACAAATGTCCTAAAGCCCAAAATAACAGTTGAGTTCTTTGAAAATGCTTCAATAACGCATGCAGCGATGAAAAGCCAAACAGGATTCATAACAACCCCAACCTATAATGCAGCCCTTTCGAAAAAATTCGAGTTTGTATTCTCCAGGGAATTTGCTGAAGGAGCCTATGTGTTTGAGCTCAACGCTAAAAACAGGAACAACATATTTATGGACAAGACAGAATTAGTAGAAATTATCCTTGACAACTCAACCCCGGTAATCTCCATAACTCCTGCCGAAGGCAGAGTCCTGAACCAGTCATCAGTCGAGATAAGGATACAGTCTGACAAGGAAATCAGCTTAGAGGAGGTTGCTATAACTGACAGAAGGAATATAACCAATATTGTTGATATATTTAGAACAGATGACAACAGGATTTTTACTGCTACTGCAGTGCTTTCAGACGGCAATAAGGAGATAATGGTAAAAGCCGGGGATTATGCAGGCAACGGGGTTATAGTAAGGTCAAAATTCATAGTCAACGCAAAGCCATTAACAATCACGCTGCTGGAGCCTTCTTTCGGCATTTCATCAAATTACACCTTTGATGTTGTAGTTGCAACAGACAACAACGCTTTATGCAAATACAGCTTTAACGATGATCTGCAATTCGGCTTTATGGATGCTTTCGATGCAACAAACAACGCAACACATAAAATCAAAGCGTTCAATAAAATACCGTTCGGCTCAAAGAATGAATACCCCTTGAATGTGAAATGCAACGATACATTATACGGCCTCGGAAGCGCCGTCTTCAAATTAAGAGTCGATACAGAGCCACCAATCATAAAAGAGGCTTTTGCTAATCCAAATCCTGTTGTCGAAATACCTATGACAACGGTTCTTACCATAAATACGGACAAGCCGACAATATGCAGATACAGCCTAGAGAAAAATAAATTTGATGAGATGGAGTCCAATTTTCCAGGATTCGAAGAAGATTCTTTCAGGACTGTGCATAAAAATAATGTAACCGAGACTAGCGAAGGCAGCTTTAGGTATTTAGCGGCATGCCAGGCGCAAAATAAGCTTGTTTCAGGCGCAAAAGAGATAAAATTTGAAGTGAATACGAAGCTTCCATTAAGAATAACCTCTCACACTCCTGAATACAGCAATACACCAAACATTATCTTGGCTATCGAAACAAATAAGAGGTCCCAATGCAAATTCAGCGCCCAAGACCCGAAAGTCGAAATCGGGACTATCTTCGGCAATCCAGACTACAGCCATACAAGATCTTTAATTGCAAACATAGGCAAAAATTCTTATTACGTTATATGCAAAGACCAATTTTCGCAAAAATGGTCGGATGTCTTAAAAATAGATGTGACAGTAGACACAACATCTCCTGTCATGGAAACTGTTGATGACACAAGCACATTGCCCAACAATCCAGAATTTACCTACCGCACAAACCAGTTAAGGGTAAAACTGCTTGGAAGGGACAATGAAACAAGAGTCTTCTCCTATTTGTATACCTTGGAGGAATTTGGCACCTTGAAGTCAATATTCAACTGGACGGCAAGCTACATAGAAAATGACTGGTTTTTGGTAAACGACCTTAACCTGTCAAATGGTGCTAAGTACTTCTTCAGGGCCAAGGCAAAAAACATCGTTGGCTTGTTAAGCGACGAGAAGTCAAGCAACGGCATTACAATCGATGTTAATCTAAAGCCGTCAAACTGCTCCAACAGAATAAAAGACCAGCAGGAAACTGACATAGACTGCGGCGGCCCATGCGACCAATGCTCCGAGGGCAAAATATGCAAAGAGAATATAGACTGCAAAAGCGAATATTGCAATGCAAGAAATGTATGCGCAGCTCCAGGATGTAATGACAACGCAAAAAACAAAGATGAAAGCGATGTGGACTGCGGAGGCAGCTCTTGCAATAAATGCATCATTGGCAAGGCTTGTAACGTAAACAGAGATTGCAGCAGCAATTATTGCGGCTTTGGAATATGCAAAAGTGCAGAAAGCTGCGAAGATAAGAAGCTTTCAGGAACAGAATCCGATGTTGACTGCGGAGGAGCCTGCTCAAACAAATGCAACGAAGGCCAGCATTGCGGCAACGATAATGACTGCAATCAAGGATCCAAATGCATAGAATCTGCATGTAAAATATGCGAAGAAAATGACTTAAATTGCAATGGAGTATCTGACGACAGGGAAAATGACGCTGATGGCGACGGAATGCCGGATGACTGGGAAATCCAGCACGGGCTGGATCCTAATAACCCAGACGATGCAAATATTGACTCAGACAATGATGGGCTGACGAATAAAGAGGAATATACCTACAGGACAAATCCGAATAAAACAGATACAGATGATGACTCTTATAGCGATAAAAAAGAAATTGATAAAGATACAGATCCTTTAGACCCGAATAGCAGGCCAAAATCGAAATTAGGATTTATTCTCCTGCTGGTATTTTTGATTATTTTGCTCATAGCAGGAGGCTATTTTGCCTATACTTATTATGAAAAGAGGGGAGAAAGGGAAAAAATAATACCAATGCCACAAAAGCCGATTCCATCTTCTTCCAGGCCCAGAATAGCCCGGGAGCAGCTTAGGCAGATGCAGGAATCCCTAAAGAAGAGAGAAGAGGAAAAAAAGGAAAAAAGAGAAAAGCTATTTGAGGCATTTGGAGGAAAAAAAGAGTCACAAAAAACTGCTCCACAAGCCAAAAAACCAGAAACAGAAAAGCCCAAGGAGGCAGATGTCTTTTCAGAGCTGAAAACAACTACAGCAAAAAAGCCTGAAGCAGCCGAAATATCAAGAATACAAGAACAAATCAGAAAACTGCCATCTAATGAAAAAGAAGATGTGATGGAAAAACTAACGGGTTTGGCTAAAAAAACCAGGCAGGGAAAGATAGCAAAAGGGGACGTCTTCAAAGAATTAAAGATGATAATAGCAGCAAGTAAGAAAAAGAAAAAATGAGGAAAGGCCAGATAATAGGGCAGGTTTTTATATACATCCTTGCAGTAATTTTGACCGCAATAATCCTTGGCTATGGCTACAGGGCCATTGTCTCTTTTAAGGAAAAATCCGAGCAGGTTTCTTATATAAATTTCAGGACAGAACTGCAAAATGCAGTCGAAGCAATAACTCCGGATTTTGGAAGCGTTAAAATAATCGACCTTTCAGTCCCCGGAAATTTTAAGAAGGTCTGCCTTGTCAGAAATTACCCCTCATTTCCGGCACTTTCAAATACAAACCAGCCCATAATAGAAGACAGCATTAATTCCGGTGTTGAAAAAAACGTTTTTTTAGTGGAAAATATAGCTAAAGACTCGTTTTACGCAGGTAAAATTGACCTGGAGCAGGACTTATACTGCATTGATATTGTTAATAGCCAGATAAGGCTAAGGCTTGAGGGCAAAGGAGATCATACAAAAATAAGCTAGTTCAAGCAGAAACAAATAAATTTATTAATAACAAAAGTTCGGAATTTCTGATGGAATCCAAAAAAGGTGTTTTTGAAATACAGTTTAACTGGATATTTGTCCTGGCTGTTGGAGCGCTTATACTTCTGTTTTTTTCTGTGATAGTCCTGAGGCAGAAGGGCATTTCAGAAATTTCGACTTCAGACCTTATTCTCAAGAATCTGGAGGCAATCTTGTCCGGGGCAGAGGTAAGCAGGGGAACTGTAAACCTGGTTGATATTCCAAAAACAGAAATAGAATTTGAATGCAGCCGGTACAGGATTGGAAAAATATCAAAGCAATTCGAGGTCATGAGCATTTTTGCTCCACGGAATCTGGAAACAACGAAGCTTATTACATGGACCCTTGAATGGAGCCTGCCTTACAGGGTTACAAATTTTTTGTATGTGACGAGCCCTGAAACAAGGTATATCATAGTAGGAAACTCCAATTTCGCCAGGAAGGTGTTTAATTCATTGCCAAACGAAACGCAAAAAGATATTTATAATAATGCAAACGAAATAGTAGACAAGGATGATGACAAGGTTAGGGTAGTATTCTTCGGCAATAATGCCCAGATCCCGGGAGTTTTCAGCAGCATGCCAAAAGGCACAGTTACAGCCTTGAAAATCAGTGGAGATGAAAGCAAAGGAGAATTAAATTTTTTTGATTTTGAAAACAGCCAACTCAGCAATAAGGGAACCTCGTACTATATAAGATTGCCTGCTTTGCTCGGGGCTATCTTTGCAGACGACATAGGAACCTATGAATGCGCAATGAAAAATTCCTTTAAGAAGCTTAATGTCATAACCCAGGTATACAATAAAAAAACAAATGATATGAAAGCATACTACGAAAGCCGGCAGGATCAATGCTCGCAATACCATGATGACAGCCAGATAAGCCTGATTTTAAGCGCTTCAAACGCATTCAGCCTGCCTAATATCAACGGCATAGATTCCGCATCCAGAAATTTAGAGCAGCAAAACAATCAGGCGCAGCTCTTTTCATGCGCCTTAATTTACTAAAATGAAAACACAAAAACAAAGGAAATCGAATATTTTCATGGATTTGAAAATAAAATTTTCAAGAAAATCACAGGTGCATATGGGAGAAACAATAGCAGTCTTACTGGTATTCTTCATCTTGGTGCTGATAGGCTTAATTTTTTATACGCGAATAATCAAGGGAAACATAGAAACTGAAAAAGAGGAAAGCAGGCAGCTCAAGGCTATTGAAATAGCACAAAGGGTCTCATTTCTTCCTGAGCTACAGTGCAGCGAGGAAAATATTGTCACAGACAACTGCATAGACATAATGAAATTAGACGCTGCCTCAGGCATCATAAGGCGGAATGAAATTTTTTATTATGACATGCTGCTTTTTAGCAATATAACCCTGAAGGAAATCTATCCCGAAGAAAGGCAATGGGATTTGTACGACCGCTCTTTGGGCAATTTTACAAGCAAATTAAGCACAAACGTCCCTATAGCCCTGTTCAACCCGATAACAAAAAAATACTCATTCGGAGTTATGGAAGTAAGCACTTTCACCAAATAAGCCTGTAAACAATGAAATTCCATTCATTTTAAATGAGTGGAATGAATTATGCTCAAAAACCGAACATATTTAATCATGGAATTTCAAGCATCAAAAACCACTAGAACAGTAAATTAGTAAATTCATGCCACCCATCAAAGATGGGTGGTTTTTGACAAGATGAAAAAAAATAAAAAATCCCAGATGGAAATAATGGGCCTGGCAATAGTAGTCATCTTGATAACTCTGGCCATGATATTTGTTGTCAGGTTTGTAATCTTTAAAAAGCCGGCGGAATTCAAAAAGTCTTTTACGCAGGCAGAACTGGCTTCCAATACCATAAACACCTTTTTAAAAACCAAAAGCAAAAACTGCAATGGCCTCAGCATGACAGAGCTTCTGCAGGATTGCGGCCAGAGCCAGAGCATCTACTGCGAGAACGGCAAAGTTTCATGCAAATACGTAAACGACACGGCAGCAGAAGTTTTCAGCAAGACTTTGGACTCGTGGAACGTTGATTACGAATTCAAGACTTATTTTGAGGAAAGAAGCCCAATTCTCAAATTAGGCCAGGCATGCAAAGGTGCAAAAAAAAGCAAATTATTCCCAATACCTACAGCAGCAAGGGCATTGTATGTTAAGCTGGATATCTGCGGCTAAGATAGCCTTAATAAGCCTTAATTGCTCTATACCAAAAAGAATCACAAGGGGGTGGGGAACATTACTGAAACATTAAGAGCATGAATCAATCTATTCCCCCTTATTTTATAATTAAAATACTGATTTTAAATAAAAATCTAAAAAATAATTAATAAAACGATATATTTAAATATAACTTATTCCATAAAAACAACTTGACATTAAAATGAATAAAAGAGGCCAAAGCATTTCTATAAACACCATTATAGTAGCTGCAATAGCTCTGATTGTGCTGGTTGTCCTTATAGCTATTTTTACCGGGAGGCTGGGGATTTTCAGCAAAGGCATTGCCCAGACCGGAACATGCGAAAGCCTAGGAGGCACTTGCCAAGAACCCCGTTGCGGAACAAATCAAGAAGAAGTTCCAGCTTTAAATTGCAACAGGGATTCTGATAATGACGGCAAAATAGAAAATGGAGGTAAGCCCTACTGCTGCAGAGCAGCAAAAACAAGCCCATAAATAATTTTTATTGAATTCTAAATAAACAATTTTAAACTTTCTTTATGCCTGCTTAGAAAAACATTTATATATGCTAAACAAAGGGATTATTCCATGAAAGAAATAACCTCAAATAAAAAAGCGCAGTCAGGGCTTCTTTCATTCAAAAAATTAATTACAATTCTTCTGACAATTGTTGTCGCATTTGGCTTATTTTACATGCTATGGAGGATATTCAATGCGTCTCTGCCGAAATAAAAAGTCTTTGGTAAATGATTATATCATTGGAATCTTGCTGATAATTGCAGCTTTCCTTTTAATCTTATCCATACTGGAAATATTCAAAGGCAAGGCAGAGGCGAAAACCGCTGAAGCAATATGCAAAGGCAGTGTAGCCTTGAGGGAAAAAACCCATACTGAAATATACGATCCAGTGACAGGTAGTCTTAAATTTGGCAGTGTTGCAACACCTCTTCTCTGCAGGACAACTGACAAATACGTTCCAGAGGATAAAAACGCCCCAAAAGAGCAGGTGCAGAAGGAATTTGCGGATTCAATGGCATCATGCTGGAGCCAGTTTGGAGAGGGCCTTATTGACGATGTTTTTAAGCAGGGCGACGGCATAGCCAACAATTGTTTTGTGTGCTATACAGTAAGCTTAAGGGAGACATCCAAATTCAAGGATCAGATAAATTCGGTTGATTTTACAAAATACTTGTTTGAAACTCCATATAAGGTTTCTCAGGAAGCGGATGGCTGCAAAGTGGACGGTGGATTTTGCATTGACTCTGAAAATGAATGCAGCTCAAAAATAAGGGCAGATACCTCATATTTGCTTGTAGACAAGAAGAGCGATGCCTGCCAGAAAAAAGGGAAGAAAAGCTGCTGCTACACAGACTACGGCTGCTGGAACAAAGGAGGATTATGCAGCGGCTCAAACCCGGATTCATCAAAATACAGGCAGTATGATAATGAAGGATGGAACTGCCCCTCAAATATGAAGTGCTACGTTAAAAATGAGAATTACTATACTTACGGAGAATACATACAAAGATATAGCGGCGATGGAAAGATGATACTCCTTACTGATATAAAGCCAGGAGAAACCTATGCAATAAGCTACGGTAGCCCTACAAAAAGCTGCGATTGGTGCACTACTATTGGCTTAAGTGCTGGTGCAGGTGGAGCAGCGGCAGTCCTTCTGGCTTCTTCTGGTCCACCGGGATGGACTATACTGGGAGCAGGCGCAGTTGGCATCGCAGTATACTCAATATTTAAAGGGACAGCAGAACTTGGCGTAGAAGCTTATAGGGAATATATCCTGCAAAGAAACTTCCCGACGATTTACCTTACAACACTGAAGCAGATGCAGAATGGCAATTTATGCACAATTGTAAAAGACATAAGGGAGACATAAAATGAGATTAATAAAAGACAAGAGGGCTGTTGCAGAGGGTGTTGAAAGGTCTGTCAGTGAAATTATGGTATGGATAATCTTGTTTGCATTGGCAGTTTTTGCATTTATTTGGTATAGTGGATTGGGCAGTAAAATAATATCAATAATAAAAAGCCTTTTTTAAAATGGGAAAAAACGGGACTTTCAGCGCGGTCGCAGGCGTCGCAATACTGCTTATCTTCCTAGTTGTAGTCTTGTTGTATCTTCTTGGCCCTGAAGCCATATTGCCAAGAGCTGCCAAAGCGGCAGACTGGATAGCAGACAAAACCTTGTCGGGCCTGAGAAAAGAAAAATTGGAGCAAAAAACATTCAGCACTGAAAAGGGCACTGAAGAGGCCTATGACAGCGTTCTAAATGTTTTAAGATCCGGAGGAAGCGGCCCATGCAGAATCGAGCGCAGGGCATTTGCAGGCAATTTTAAGGGATTCAGAATTACGCTATCAAAATCTGAACAGGGAACCTTTGTCCAGTTAATGAATGAAAAAGGCCAATCCCTTAAGCAAAACACCATAAGCGGAAGGTTTCCCTGCGTTGTTGGAGAGGGGGATGCAGCAATAAATTTTTATAATAATCACCTAAGTGATAATAAGTGCTCGTCAAACTGCCCTAAAGACTACACCATAGCTAATATAGAGTTTAAAGCTGCAGACAGCATTTACGTAGACGGGAAAAAAAGAAATCTGGATGATGAAAACCTGCTTTTTAAGACAGCAGACGGCAATGTATGCTTTTTTCCGACATACGCCGGAGTTTTCACTCTCCCAGGCTGTGATGCCGGAACTGGAGGATTGGATGATGATTGCATCGGGGCAATAAAAAATAATATAAAATCATGCTGAGAGGGATAAAAATGAAAAATAAAAAAGCACTTGAATGGGGTTGGGGAAATATTCTGACCGCAGCATTGGTTTTAATATTGGCGTGGGTTGTAATAGACAATGTTATTCTTAAAATTTTCGTCCAAAAACAAATAGCATCTGCTGGAAGCGCAACAGATAAAGTCACTCAGGATTGCGACGAAGACGGGACAATTGGCCTAAGCGACGACTGCCCGTGCGACAAAGACATCCAGAAAATGCCAACAGACAAGAAAACATGCCCTAAAATAACAATAACAGACACAGCAAATAAAAACTGCCCTGCATTGTGCAAAAAATGAAAAAAGCCGATGTAATGCTTACATTTCTCTTTTATACAATCCTGGCTTTAGTGATATTTATTCCGACCTGTATGTGGGCATCACAATTCCTTAAAATTGGAAGCACCAGGGCTGCAGACTCTTACAATCAACTAGTGCAGTTAGTCTCTGGCATTGGAGAGAGAGAAATATCAAGCATGCCTTTGTACATGAATGACAATTCCATAATATTCGGCGTCTCTAAAAATTCTACAAGAGTAGAAACATTAACCTACGACCCTATTTCAGGCACAAGAATAATCAATGGGTATGTTGAGAGACCGATAAAATGTGAAAAAGACAAGGCTTGCCTCTGCTTGTGCAAGAAAGATGTAGCAGCAGAAGGAAATCAGATAAAGTGCAATGGGGGGATACAATGCAGCACCTTCGACAAGATAGATTTTCTGAAGACAAGAATAATTAATGACCTTACACTGGAAAAAACAGCTATAGACAAATCATACGCATTATGGGAAAATGGGTTTATCATTGCTAATTCAAGAAACAGGGAAGTCCTGTTAAAAGCGTACTCTTTCGTGCCAAGGGAAAATTTAGTGGGACAAACTCCCGAAATAAATTCAAACTCGCAAAAGCAGCGTACTATATACGTCCAAAGATACCAGAATTTTATTGGGGTTTGTTTTAGCCGAACATGCATAACAGACGAAACAATCGATTTGTTAAATAAAGAAAAAGCAATCGAAGAATTTGATAAATTCAGGAAAACCCACTTAGAATGCAAAAATAAGAAAGACGAGCCATGCGGCACAGTTTCCTTGGAGATTCCACAAAGATACTTTATATTTTATGTTCCTTCTGTTCCAAGCACGTCTTTTACTTTACCTTTTGGTTTTACTATCGAATTATTTAAGGGAAGTGAAGGCAAATTCTGGCTGTTTAACACCCCAGACTCAAGTCCAGACTATTTAAGAAAGCATTCAAAGGAAGTTATTGTGAGAGACAAAAATAATAATGAGGTGTCTTTTGAAGGCAATATCTACATTGAAGATGGAAATGTTGAATATCAGAGAGGATTTTTTACGCATTTTGTTTCTTTTGAGATGAAAGTCAAAGACGGCAAAGTGATAATAGAATATCCATTGTATTCGGAATAAATTTTCCAAAAAGCATTTAAACATATAAGCTTCTTTGCAGAATATGAAAAAAAGAGGTGATGTAAGCCTGCGGTTCCTTCTGGAGCTAGTAGCGTCTTTCCTTGTTGCCTACATGGCAGTAAGCGTTTCCGTATCTTACACTCAGGGAACTATTTTTGAAAAATTGCACATAGCCAAGGATCTTGCAATGCAGATAAATGCATTATCAAGCCTGCCTGGAGATGGCTATATTATAAATACCAAGCTGTATGGCTATTCTTTGCATTTCTCTGACAACAAGGTTGAAGTCTTTGAAGATAGCGCAGACCTTTCCAAAGGAGTCTATTATTTTGTAAAAATTGGAAGTAACAGGCTGGATTCGAGATTCAGCAAGCCAAAACAGGTCGTGATTTCAAAAATCAACAACGAGATAATAATAACAGAGGAAATTCCAGTCTTGAAGTAAAATGCAGCTTAAAGCAATCCATGGCAAAAGGGCTGATATATCAGCAAGAAAAATGATTTTCTATGGAATTTTCGGCTTTTTGGCAGCAATAACCTTCCTGCTGGTTGCCTGGTTTTCAGTGTATGACGGGTCTTACCTAAGCAAAATACCACCAGACCTTGAAAATTACCTGTTCGTCCAGAGATTTTTAAACTCGAATCTATGCTTTGCCTTCCAGGACAAGGAAACAGAACGAGTTTATCCCTGGGTTATAGACATGACAAAATTCAGGCAGGAAAACCTCGATAATTGCTACAATGCCAAAGACACGAATGTCAAGGCTTACAGTCTAACGCTGAGCCATAACAACAAAAAAACCACGTTGACAACTAAAAACTGGGAGGGGTTTCTGAAAAAAGGCGAAACCAGGCAGATATTTGTCTACGATAGCGGCAATATAAGAAGAGCAGAGCTTTTTATTGAAATGCAAGATGCCAAATAAAACACGCAAGGGCAAAAATTTTTTGCACGGGAAATTTAAAAAATTTTCCAGAAAATCGCAGGTTGAAGACTGGCTGCCTTTGATGGCTATAATAATATTCTTGGTATTTATATTCTTGATTTTGTCATTACTGAACTTGAACAGGACCACAACCATAAACGAAATACTGAAAATGGATACAATAATAAGGGATTCTGGGCAATACCTGATAAATTATCTCAACTCGCAGATTTCTTTAAACAATAAAAACATCACTGTTGCAGAGGCAATCAGTTACTATGCAGCAACTAATGACGAGAATTCGCTGATTCTGCTCAAATTTTGGGCGGATGAAATATTCTCCCACAGCAGTCTGGAAACCGATTCGTCATCATGGTCTCTGGAGATAGTAACCCCTGCAACAAAGCAGGTTATAATAGAATCCGAAAAAGCAAGAACGAGATACATTGCGAGAAATGAGATCTCGAGCGCAATATTGCCAATGCCTGACAAGGAAAATGCAGAAGTAAGGCTATTTTTTGTTCAGACAAAATTCGTGGAAAAATGAAACCAAAAGGAAAGAGAGGGCAGACGTTGATTTATGGCCTGATGGCGGGGCTTATAGCAGCTTTTATAGTCTCATTTTTCAGCAATGCAATTGCAAAAAAAGATTTTGGAGAAATAGGAGATTCTTCGCTGAAGCTGATAGATGCCTCAAAAGAAGCTGAAAAATCATTGTTTTATCTGGACCAGTCAGCGAAGTATTCTGCATACCAGACGGCTTACGATCTGGCGCAAAAAGGAGGCTTTTTCAAAGAAAGCGAATGTGGGGACTATTTTGGCTTCACATTATGGCAGACTTTAGACGAAAATAAAAAACTAAAGCAATGCTTTCCAGCCCAAGAAGAAATATCTGGTAATTTTAAATCAATTTTCAATGCGAATTTAAATAATTATGTACAAATATTCAACCAAAATTCCGATGCAAAAATACCTCTTGATAATTACAACCAGATAAAATTAGCCAATAAGCTGGATATAACCGGGCTTGCAAATGAGAATATTATAATAGAGATAGGAAAGCCAGGAGGACAAATAATCCAATCACCATCTGAATTACAAGATTCCGAAGGAATATTTAAATCTGATTTGGAAGTAAAGGATCTTGATAAGGTCAGGCTTGGTTATGATCTAAAAAAATTTATTGAAGAGGTATCGCAAAAAGCAGGAGTTGATAGTGCCACAGCGTTGGCATTAATAGGAAGGGAAAGCTCATTTACACATTGCTGTATCCAGCCCGACAATAACCGTCCAGGAACATGCAGAAAAAGCGATGTTACTTCTTGTGGCCTTCGCGAACTCTATACAAGCGGAAGCAGCTACGGAATAACTCAAATAAACCTTAAGCATTGCGCGTGGTTTAATCCAGACCTGTGCTCTGAAAACAAGAAACCAAGCGATTTACCGCTTAAATCCTCTAGCCTAGGCTGCTTTTCAGGATATTACAACAGCAAAGACAGTTCAGATGGAGGGTGGGGCCAGGAATGCAGAACTTTTAAAGAAGCCGGATGTGCACCAGGGCAATCCGCAAAAGATATGGAGTGTAACATAAAGCTTGGAATTACTTTCTTAAAAAGCTTGTACAACACATATGGCAACAATGACGCATTATACGAAAGGACGGTAAAAAATTACTGTACAGAGCCAACACAACAAAAAAGATATCTGGACTATAAGGAGTGGGATAGGGTAAAAAGAGCCTATAACGGGTTTGGCTGTGCTGGCCCGGGAGCAGATACGCAATATGTGGAAAAGATTAACAATGAAAAATCCACATATTTAACATAAAATGAACAAAAAAATTATCGCAATTTACGCATTTTTTGTTTTTTTAATAATTTTGACGCTTAACTTTACTTACAAGAATACTGTTACTGGGGCTGTTCCAGCAAAAACAGAGACCAAAATTATAGAACCACTATCTTCTTTCGGCCTTTATTCCATAAAGCCGAATTTTAAGGCAAATATAGATTATGACTTGAATGACTACCAATTAATAATCCAGAAAATAAAAAATATTGAGGAATGTGTTGCGCAAGGCAATGAGATTGAATTTTGCCTTGAACAATTAAACAAGGAAAACAACGATTTTAACTGGAGCCTCAATTGTCAGGAAAACTCTGAAAGGGTTTTTTACGAGATTATAAAGTTCTATCAGGATTGCATTGATTCTGAAGACACAAACTGCCTCTGCGAATACAACCTGCTTAAAAAAGCGGATGAGATTAAAAAATACGAGTTATATGGCAGCCACAAAATAATTTTCAGTGATTTAAGCGCCGGTAGGAAGGAAATAGAGGCAAAATTCAACGCAGGAAAGGAAGAAGTCAGTTATAAAATCCTTGGCAGAAAGCCTATTTTTGGATGGTTTCCCAGCGAGTATAATGTTGATTATTCTGCAGACAATGTCGTAAAGGCTTCTATGAACTTTCTAAACACTCTTGACCAGAAGTCAGGAAAAAAACCTCCCATAGAATATTTTGGAAACATTTTTCTTTTCAAAGAAAAAACTGACTTGGCTGAGGATGCAGAAGAGATAAATGTTGTCAAGGCCACTGAGCTGAAAAGCGGGGAATATTATATTGCCTATCCAAACACTGACAGGAACAAAGAGGCAAAAGGAATAGGAAAATGCGAACTTAAGCCGAAAAACATACAAAGGATTTGTGTTAAAAACAATAAAAAAGAATTCTCGGTTTATAATAAAATAAAAGATAAAGTAGATTTCAAAAATCCAACAATGAAGTTTGCAGCCTATATAGCAGACCCTGCCCCTGAAGAGGTAAAAAACCTGCAGATATTTGACAGGCCAAAAGATTCAAATTCCCTGATACTGAAATGGGGCAAAAACAAGGAAAAAGATGTAGTAAAATACAGGATTTACTATGCAGATTCAGAGCTAAAAGCATTTGAAAACAAGAACAAAATCGAGGAACTTAAAAAAGACAAAAATATCCTAAAAAATGAATTTAATGTTGAAAACATCAAGGGAACGAAAGGCTCTTTCCTGGTGCCGTTGATATGTGATTTTGACTATGAAAAAAAGAAGTGCACGTTTACAACATCTGAAGGTGGCATAGAATTTGATTTGGACAAAATACTGTTTTTTGAGGACGAAAATAAGTATTATGCCTCGTTCAAAGTTCAGGAAAACAAGCAATACGATCTCTTTGTGACGGCGATAGACAGGAACGGAAATGAAATCGAGGAAATTAAAAAAGAGCAGATAAAATCTGCAACATCCATAGATGATTTGCCGCCGGCATCTGAAGAGCTTATGTTCCCAAGGGCCGTTTATGATGCAGAAAAAAAGGAGATATTATTAACTATAAGGAAACATCCTAAAGATATTTTGAATATAGATGACACGAAAGCAGAAGACTTTAGCCTCTATAAGGCATATTATATAAAGTTCTCAGATCTAGATACAACTGACAAAATAACTGAAAAATCAAGATTTCTACAAGAATCGTTGCTGTCAGATTTCACATTGCTGAAATCCTTTAAATTCCCCGAGAGCACGGCGCAAGCTGAGAGAATACCGGTAGCGAATACCAATCCAAAAGCCCAGGAAACATATTTCTTAATACTTATAGCTGAAGACAGCAAAGGAAACCCAAGCGCATCAAAATTCAGGTTAAAGGAGTTGGGAGCAAAGCCGCTGTTTTATGCAATGCAGTAATGTCTTTGCACAACACAAAACTATTTAAACTAAAACCGAAATCTAGAATCAAAAATGATAAAAATACCTTACGAGCAGATTGTTGAGAAGATAAAAAAAGAAGCGTCTCTTTCTGAAGATGAAATCGGCGATAAGGTAAAGGAAAAGATGAAGCAGCTTTCCGGATTGATAAGCAAAGAAGGCGCTGCGCATATTATAGCCAATGAGCTGGGAATTAAACTGCTTGATAATATAAGCGGAAAACTGCAGATTAAAAATATCATTTCAGGAATGAGGGATGTGGAGACTGTTGGAAAAGTGCAGCAGATCTTTCCAGTAAAAGAGTTCCAAAGCGGTGAAAGGCAGGGCAAGGTTGCATCGGTGGTTATAGCTGACGAGAGCGGGAGCATAAGGGCTGTTTTTTGGGGCTCTCAGGCTGACAATCTGCAAAACATAAGCCAAAATGATATAATAAAAATTCTTGGAGCTTATGTAAGGGACAACAACGGCCAAAAGGAAATCCACGTTAATGATAGGAGCAAACTGATAATAAACCCCGAGGGAGAGACAGTAGGTGAGGTAAAAGCGCAATTTTCCAAAGCCGCGAGAAAAAAGATATCGGAATTGAGCGAGAACGACAGCCAGGCCGAAATAATGGGGACAATAGTTCAGGTTTTTGACTTGAGGTTTTTTGAAGTCTGCCCTAAATGCAATAAAAGGGCAAAACAAAACGAAAATTCCTTTACATGCAATGAGCACGGCAATATACTCCCGGCCTACTCTTATGTCATGAACGCAATCTTAGATGATGGAACAGACAACATAAGGTCTGTATTCTTCAGGAACCAGGCGGAAAAGCTGATTAACATGGAAAAGGGGCAGATAATGCAGTTCAAAGACAATTTGCAGAATTTTGAGGAAGTAAAAAATAATCTGCTCGGATCAATGGTGAAGGTAAGCGGAAGAATAAATAAAAATGATTTTTTCGGGAGATTGGAGTTGATAGCCAATGACATTTCAATCGCAAATCCTGAAGAAGAAATCCAAAGGCTGAATGAAGAAGTGGATAAAGTAGAAAGCTAAATGATGTTTAAAACCCATCTGGCATTTGGCCTTTTTGCAGGGCTATTGTCCTTAAAATTTCTTGAAGCAAAAAACATCATTATCTTCCTATCTCTGGCGTCTTTTTTTGCCGTTTTCCCGGATATAGATGAAAAAAGTTCAAAAATCGGAAAAAGGCTGAAGTTTTTGTCATTTCCCATAGGAATTATATTTGGGCATAGAGGTATGTTTCATACAGTTTATCTGCCAATAACTATTTTTTTATTATTTTTAATGTTTGATAATCCAATTTATGGGATTGCAGCTTTTATCGGATATTTTTCGCATCTTTTAACAGATTCACTAACGGTTCATGGCATAAGGCCGTTTTACCCCTTGCTGAACTGGAAAATAAAATCATTTATCAAAACCAATTCTATTTTGGAATTTCTGCTATTTCTCCTGATAGTGGCAATTGATTTTTATGGCATTCTAACCTATATTTGAGAATATATATTTCCAAGTGCCACTGGACACACCTTTTCCCCAAAATTTCTGGCTTACGGGGCTTAAAACACCAAAATCCCGGGCCACTGGACACTGGACATTCACGGATGAAATATTTAAACTAACTGCCTTACTTAATATGCAAGTTGTTGCAAAACAGCTTACCTCACTCCCAGAAACCAATGAAGCAGGCAAATCAAGATTTGCTGGCCGAGCAGTTTCTAATTAATGGGAGTCTGAAATAAAAACCGAAAGGAACGAGGTGGTATAAATGAAAGAAGAGTTTGTCGGCAATACGCCGGAAAGGAAATTCAGTACCGGAGCTATATCAGCAACGGTATGGGAAAACCAGGGCAAAAGCAGAGAAGGAGAGGCTGTAAGCTTTAGGACAGTTTCTTTGCAGAGAAGGTACAAAGACAAGAATGGAGACTGGCAGTCATCCAGTACATTAAGGATCAATGATCTGCCGAGGGCATCTCTCGTTTTGCAGAAAGCCTACGAATATCTGGTTCTCAGAGAAATGGAATCCCAGGAGAACTAGACTCTAAAATTTTTTATTTTTTTAAACACAAAAATAAGCAAAAAATTTAAAAGGTGATTATGATGAAACAAGAATTAATGGAACCGGAAACTATTAAAAAACCCGAAACAAAAAAGCAAAAAGTCTCTATAACTGATTTGCCGGGTGTAGGGGCAGCAACAGCTGAAAAGCTTATGGCAGTTGGCTACAGTGATTTGATGTCAATTGCGGTTGCAACTCCTGCAGAGCTTATAGACTCAACAGGCATGACAGATGCGTTGGCAAAAAAAATAATCGCTGTTGCGAGGTCAAGCCTGGATATGGGCTTCGAAACAGGGGAAGACTACCTTAAAAGAAGGGAAAGGGTTGATAAAATAACGACCGGAAGCAAGGATTTTGACACTTTGCTTGGCGGCGGCTTGGAGACCGGAGCTATTGTTGAATGCTTCGGGGAATTCGGCTCCGGAAAAACGCAACTGGGGCATGCTTTGGCAGTAAATACGCAGCTGCTTAAAAACGAAAAAAATCCTGTTGCAGTCTACATAGACACTGAAAACACATTCAGGCCGGAAAGGATAAAGCAGATCGCCCAGGGGTTAGGCTTAGACCCCAGTAAGGTATTAAAAAGCATCAAGGTAGCCAAGGCTTATAATTCCGACCATCAGATGCTTTTAGCCGAGAAAATAGAGGATCTGATCAAGAGCCAGGAGCTTAATGTAAAGACAGTGATAGTAGACTCGTTAACAGCGCACTTCAGGGCGGAATTCATCGGCAGGGGCACATTGGCCGACAGGCAGCAAAAACTCAATAGGCATATGCATGTTTTGCTTAAGCTTGCAGACATGTACAACTTATGCGTTTATGTGACCAACCAGGTCATGGCAAAGCCGGACATGTTCTTTGGAGACCCGACGCAGGCCATCGGTGGGCATATTGTCGCGCACGCTTCAACCTTCAGGGTTTACCTTAGGAAAGGCAAAAAAGGAAGCAGGGTTGCAAAATTAGTTGATTCTCCGAACCTGCCTGAGGGAGAGGCAAGCTTTTATGTTGAAACTTCTGGTTTGAAGGACATAAAATAATTTTTTTCTTTTTATTTCTTATTTTTCAATAGATTTTTAAAATAATGCTGATTAGTTTCTTTTATGGTTTATCTTATCACCAAGTCAACTATCCTGCTTTTTACGAGGTTTTATACCAGAAAAATAAACGGAATAGAAAATGTTCCAAGAAAAGGCGGATTTATCGTTGCAGGCAACCATTCAAGCTATCTGGACGATTTCTTAATACCCAGCGTGTTGATACCCTTATTAGACAAAAAAGTGCACTTCTACGTCAAGTCGAGCTATTTTAAAAATTACTTTATAGGAAGATTTCTCAAATTTTATGAGTCAATCCCGGTGGATTCCGAAAAAAGCTGGAATCACGAAAAAACAAATAAAATAGCCCTTGAAAATGCATCACACTTTCTAAAAAAAGGCGATATTATAGGCATCTTTCCTGAGGGCAGCAGAAGTCATAATGGTATTCTGCAAAAGGCTAAAACAGGAATAGCAAAACTGGCACTGCTTGCCGGGGTAAATGTCCTACCAATCGGCATCATTGGTTCAAATAGCATACTTCCAAGAGGGGCAAAATTCCCAAGATTTAAAAAATGTGAAGTAAACATAGGAAAACCCATAAACTTAAGGAAATATCATGGTAAAAAAATAACAAAACCTTTATTGGAGAAGATAACCCGCGAAATAATGCATGAGATAGCAAAACTAATTGGTCAAAAATATAATTTCTAATATGAAAAAAATAGCTGTTATCGGTGCAGGAGGTTCTGGCACAACTTTGGCAGTCTTGCTTGGGGAAAAAGGCTATAATGTTGATTTATGGGTAAGGAGAAAAGAATTACTTGAAAAAATAAATTCTTTCAGGGAAAACACTCAATACCTTAAAGGCATAAAAATACCCAAAAGCGTTATATGCAAAAATTCAGTATCGGATGTCATAAAAAATTCTGATATTATTGTAAATGCAGTGCCTTCCCAGTTTACAAGAGAGGTAGCAAAAAGTTATGCGAAATATCTCGGTAAAAGAAGCATAATTGTCAATGTTGCAAAAGGCATAGAACTTCATACGTATAAGACCATGTCCCAAGTTTTAAAGGAGGAATTAGGAAAAAATATTGGTATAGTAACATTGTCGGGCCCAAACCACTCAGAGGAAATCAGCATGAAATTGCCCACTGCGACAGTCATAGCATCGGACAATGCAGATTGCCTCAAGAAGGTAAAGGAAGTCTTTCAGACTGATTATTTTAAAATATTTCTCCATGATGATGTCATAGGCGTCGAAGTATGCGGCTCTGTGAAAAACATCGCAGCCATAGCGACAGGAGTCTGCGACGGCTTAGGTTATGGAGATAACGCAAGAGGCTCAATAATAACCCTAGGCTTGATGGAAATGAGTGTTTTTGGAAAGCAGCTCGGAGCAAAAAGAGAAACTTTTTACGGCCTGGCCGGAGTTGGGGACTTAGTGGCAACATGTACAAGCAAGTACAGCAGGAACAGGTTTGTCGGGGAAAGGCTGGCTCAGGGCAAAAGCATGGAAGAAATAAAAAAAGGGATGCACGGCATGGTAGCAGAGGGCGTACAGACGACAAAATCTGTTTATGAGTTTGCAAAAAAACATAAGTTGAATATGCCTTTGACGCAGCAGGCTTACTGTGTGTTGTACGAAAATAAAAACATAAAAAACGCGATAAAGGACCTTTTAAAAAGCTTCAGCTGACTTATTCCTCGCTGAAATCTTCTATAGTGTACTTAAAATCATCATTATTCTTAATCATTCCCTTGTTTTTCATATACTCCCTTGTCAGTATCCAGAAAAAAAGCCCCAGGCTTTTTTTGCCCTTGTTGTTGCAAGGCACAACCAAGTCTATATTATTGGCCTGATTGTTGGTGTCGCACAGGGCTATTACAGGGATTCCTGACTTGAGAGCGTCATTTATAGCATTTCTGTCAGGCCACGAATCAGTAACGAGCAAAATCTTGATTTCAATATAGTTGTCAAGCTGCGGATTTGTCAATATGCCGGGAGGGTAGCGGCCGCCAAATACCCTTGCTCCTGTAAGCTTGCCGAACATCTTCACAGGCTTCCAGCCGCCCTCGCGCCTGCTTACAACAAGTATATCCTCCGGCGCGTATTTTGAAAGAAAATTCGCAGCTATATTTATTCTTTCATCTATCCTCTGCAGATTCAATACAGACAAACCATCGGGTCTGGTCTTGTAAATAAACTGTTCCATATACTTTGTCTTGAATTTTGTGCCTATATGGATTCCTGCTTTAAGATATTCGTCCGTCGGAACCAATAAATGTTCTTCTGCCATTCTGAAAACACCCCAATTTTTACATCTGCCTTTTTTATAACCTCAGGCAGCTATGCATAATGCCTATAGCCAGGCAAAATACGTCGGTATTGGATATAAGAAAATGCATGCTCTTTAAAAACCTTTCTGAAATCAGGCTTCAATTTTAAAATATTTTTAGGCGGGAACCATTAAAAATTTCAATAAATCAAAAAGATTTTAAAATGCGTATTTATTCTTGATTTTATATGAAAGCAATTGAATACAAGGTCAGCAACCTTAGGTATATCACCATGAAATACCTTTCCATGGTAAATAAGAAATTTATTTATGGGCCTTTGTCTCTGGCAAAGCTGGTTGACAAGCCAGAACCAAAATTAATCGGAGAGGAATGGGTTAAGATAAAAGTAATAATGTCTGGAGTATGCGGAAGTGACATTGGGGCTTTGGAGGCGCGTCAGAGTTTCTACCTCGAGCCTTATATGTCCAAGAACTTTATTCTAGGTCACGAAAATGTAGGTTTTGTGGCAGAGAAGGGCAAAAAAGTTAAAAATGTCAAGATTGGGGATAGGGTCGTCGTACAGCCTTTTCTTGCATGTAAACAGCGTGGAATTAAAAATGAATGCCATTTTTGCAAAACCGGCAACTATTCTCTATGCGAGAACGTTAATGGCGGTAAATTAAGCAGAGGCATAAGCATAGGCTTAAATAAGGACACGGGGGGAGGTTGGAGTGAAGCTTTTTTGGCCCATTACTCCAACGTGTTTAAGCTTCCAGAGGAGGTAAGTAACGAAGAGGCAGTCCTTATAGACAGCTTTTCATGCGCTTTGCATGCCGTGATTAGGAATATGCCAGAAAAGAATGATACGGCTGTTGTTTACGGTTGCGGGACGGTTGGTTTGAGCACAATAGCATCCATAAGGGCATTGGGGCTTAAAAATAGAATAATCGCTTTATGCACAAGAAGTTTTCAGAAGGAAATGGCATTAAAACTAGGCGCAAATATAGTGTTAAATCCAAGGAGGGATAACCTGTTTGAGGAAATGGCTAAGATAAGTGGTGCTAAGCTTTATAAGCCTACTCTTGGAAGGCCGACACTTGAAGGGGGGGTGGAAATCATCTATGACTGTGTTGCAGATGAAGATACAATCAACAATTCATTGAGATTCCTGAAGGCCAGTGGAAAACTGGTCATCATAGCAACTGCCGGGGTAATCGGCAAGATTGATATGGCCCCGGTATGGTTTAGGGAGCTGAATATTACAGGTTCTTGCGAGCAGGATTTTGAATTATACAAAAAATCAATGAAAACAACTTACGAGATAGCAATAGGTCTCATAAAGGATAAGAAGGTAAACCTCAAGCCGCTTGTAACCCACAAGTTCAGGCTAAGTGATTTCAAAAAAGCCATTAAAACTGCTGTAGACAAAAATAAAGGTTCGATAAAGGTAGTCTTTTATAATGAAAAAGTATAAGTTCATAATAAATTCTATAAACCTGAATAACCGGAATAGAAGATTTTTGGAGTGGTTAAAGGCTCACATGTCCAAAATCAATGTTGTCTTCTCTTATGAATATACAAAAAAAGCCAGTGATGCTGAAAAAATTGCAAAAAATGCCGTAAGAAAAGGCTACGATGTGATTGTTGCTTGCGGCGGTGACGGGACTATCAGGGATGTGGTTAATGGAATGGTAAATTCAGATGCTGTTTTGGGCATACTTCCATTTGGGACATCCAATGATTTTGCAAAGCATCTCGGCCTGAAAAATATAGAAAAGGCAGCGGAATCACTTTTCAATGGCAGAAAAATAAAAATAGACCTCGGATTGGCAGAATTATCCCCGAAAAACAAAAAAATATATTTCTGCTCAACTTCCGGTATAGGCTTTGATGCAAAGCTCCTTATGCTCAATAACCGGAAATATTTTCTATTAACAAAGAAGCTGATAGGGAATATAGCCTATATATTATTCGGGTTCTTATTGCTGTTTTCTTATAGCCCAAACAACGCGGTGATAAAATTCCCGAAGAAGAGCATAAAATTAAGGCTCTTCATGCTTAACGTGAATTTTGTTAAACAAATGAGCGGCATGAAGGTTACTCCTCATGCTGACGTCTGTAACGGGGTTTTTGACATCTTTATCTCAGAAGAAGCGTCATTACTCAAAAAAATATCAGCTTTTTTGTGGTATAGGTTAATTCCAAAAAAAATAAATTTCCGTGAGGTAAATTATATCTCAAAAAATCAATGGAGCGATAATAGGTTTAACTTGAGCAATCTCAAAAATCTGCTTATAGGGTCTGACAAAAAAATAGAGGTGCAGCTTAATGGGGATTTTGTTGGTTACACTCCGGTAAAGCTCAGTATTTTTCCTGCTTCACTTGAAGTTCTGGTTGCTAAAGATAAACCATGAGCGAAAAAACACTTCAGAATATTGTCAAAAAATAAGAACTTCAACTGCAGACATAACAGAAATGTTTATAAAACTACTATAATTACTACACCATAATGATAAATTATGAAAATGTATAGGAATATATTCGATATACTGAAAAATACTTCAGAGATATACCCCGATAAGGTTTTTATGCAGATAAAAGCCGGTGTGGGCTATAATAGGCATACCTTTAAGGAAACCTATTCTATGGTGTTGTCCTTAGGAAATGCCCTCTCAACTAAAATAAAAAAAGGTGACAGGATTGCAATACTATCAGAGAACAGGCCAGAATGGTTTGTCTCTTATCTGGCTATTTCTCACCTCGGAGCTGTTGCAGTGCCCTTGGACACGAACATTGATGATAAAAAATTACTGGAGCTTTTAAGAGATTCTGGGGCAAAACTGATATTTCTGTCAAAAAGTTTCGAAAAAAGACTACAAGGCGTTAAGAAGAGTTTAAAAACGCTTAATTGCATAATCTTTGATGCGCCGGAATACACTAAACTATTAAAGAACAAAAATAACCAGAGAGTTCTTGATAGGAAACCAAAAACAGAAGACCTAGCATCATTGATTTACACATCGGGCACAACCGGAAAGCCAAAAGGTGTAATGCTTACCAACAGGAATTTTATTTACCAGCTCGAGGTTGGCGGCAAAAGGGTCGACATCAATAGTAATGATGTATTTGTCTTGGTTTTGCCGCTTTACCATATCTTTGCCTTTACAACGGTATTCTTATTCTCAATGTACATAGGCGCTTCTGTTGTGTTTGTGAACAGCCTCAAGAAAAATGATCTGGTGATGGCCATAAAAGAAACAAATGCTACGGTGCTTGTAGGTGTTCCACTTCTCTTTGAGGCTATATACGGAGGTATAATTAAGAGGCTTGATGAGCAGCCTTCATGGAAAAAGCCCATTATAAATGCCCTAAAAACTGCAAACAGGACAAGTATTGCCTTATTCGGGTCAAACGCAGGAAAAAGGATATTTAGCGAGATACACGAAGCTATTGGAAAAAGCATAAGGCTGATGATTAGTGGAGGTGCCCCAATAAAAAAAGAAATCCTAATTGGAATGAACTCTCTCGGGCTGCCAATAATAGAGGGTTATGGTCTTACAGAAACTGCACCAGTAGTCTCAATCAACAGCCTGCAGGCAATGAAATTCGGCTCTGTGGGAAAGCCTTTGGATGGTGTTGAAGTTAAGATAATAGAGCCGAATCACGAAGGAATCGGCGAAATTGCTGTTAAAGGCCCGATTGTGATGGAGGGATACTATAAGAATGATGAGCTGACAAGGAAATCAATAAAAGACGGATGGTTTTACACTAAAGACCTGGGAACTATAGACCGCGATGGTTATCTCTACATAAAAGGCAGAAAAGATGATGTTATAATCCTCCCTTCAGGGAAAAATATTTATCCTGAAGAAATCGAGCAGCATTATAGCGGGTCAAGCCTGATAAAGGAAATATGTGTTTTTGGCAAAAAAGAGAACAATAATCAGACACTGCACGCCCTTATAGTGCCTTCTAAAGGGGAGGTAAAATCTAGAGCCATAGGTGATATAGAGAAGGCTATAAGACAGGAAATCGAGGAATATTCATCTAAACTGCCTGCTTACAAAAGAATCATGAGCTTTGGTATAGTAGAGGAAAACAGCCTGCCAAAAACATCAACCATGAAATTCAAAAAATTTGAGATAAAAAACAGCACAATCTCAAAAAAATTGATAACAAAAAATGATAAGGCAACAAAAATGAGCAAAAATGATGCAATCATCGAAATATTGGAAAAAGTAAGTGGAAAAAAGGAGGTTGATATGGAATCCCACCTTGAGCTTGATCTGCATCTGGATTCTTTGGCTGTTGCGGAGATTATATCCAACATAGAGGACCAACTCAATATAAAGATTGAATATGACATTAACGCAAGATTAAGCAAGGTCAGAGATTTGGTGGAATTCGTTAACAAGCACCTGAAAAATGAAAATACCATAGAAAAACTGCAATATCCAGAAATGCAGGACCAAGGCATACCGCTAAGGGCAGATTTTGATGAAGATGCAAGGGAAGAAAGGTTGAGATGGCTCTCCGGCAAGACTAATCTTGATTTGGAGCATATGAAAGGTAAAGGCACAGATGCAGAGAAACTGAAAGGCAATATAGAGCATTACATAGGCATGAGCCAGATTCCTACGGGAATAGCCGGCCCGATAAAAGTCAACGGGCAATCCGCAAAAGGAGAATTCTATGTCCCTTTTGCAACTACAGAAGGCGCTTTAGTGGCTTCTGTGAACAGAGGGATGAACGTAATCACAAAAAGCGGCGGAGCAAATACAGGGGTACTTGCAGAACAGATGACAAAGGCACCTATATTCACCTTTAAAAATTCAGAAGATGTAATTAAATTCCATGAATGGGTTGATAAGAATCACCATAAGATAAAAGAAGCCGCCGAATCCACGACAAAACATGGAAAGATGGTTAACATAGACAAATACCTTATAGGAAGAAGGTCTATCCTAAGGCTGTGCTTTACTTGCGGCGATGCGATGGGAGCCAATATGATAACAATGGCCACCCAAGAGGTCTGCAATTTTATTAAGAGCAATTACGAAATTGAGGATTATGTGCTGCAAAGCAATCTCGAAGGAGAGAAGAAAGTCTCCTCCCTCAATTTCTTAAGCGGCAGGGGAAAAAAAGTTTATGCTGATATAACAATTCCGCGCAATATAGTCAAAAATTTCTTGCACACGACCCCGGAAAGAATCGCAACTGTGGCAAAAAACAGTTACTATGGATCTATCCTCTCGGGCATGGTTGGAACAAACGCCCATATAGCAAATATTTTAACAGCGATATTTATACCAACGGGCCAGGATGTTGCCCACGTTCATGATTCAAGCATAGGAATAACAACTGTGGATTTAACAGACGACGGAAACCTTTATTTTTCAGTTAATCTGCCTAGCTTGGCTGTCGGTACTGTTGGAGGCGGAACAGGGCTTGGCACGCAAAAGGAATGCCTGGAAATAATGGAGTGTTATGGCACCGGAAAATCAAGGAAGTTTGCGGAAATAATAGCCTCATGCGTCCTAGCGGGGGAAATATCCTTGGCAGGCAGCCAGGCTGCAGGGGACTTTGCATTCATACACAACAAGTTTGGCAGGAACAGGCCTAAATAAAATGCCAAAAACAGCAGCTTTCTTTGACGTTGATGGGACACTCTATAATGGAGTCATCTCAGCGGATTTCCTGAGATATATGGTGAAAAACAGCAAATTAAAGATCAGCGATATAGTGAAAATCACAAAATTTCTTTATTATTTTATAATAGACAAATTTGGAATAATAAATAGGACAGAAGTGAATCTAAGGATATACCGGAATATAGCTGGATGGGACGCAAGCGCTATAAATGGATTTGCACAGGAGTTTTACAATAAAATAGCCAGGAAAAAATTTTATTCTGGAGGCATCAGGCTTTTAAACAGTCACCTGAGAAAAGGGCACGTTGTGGTAGCTGTTACATCCGGATTGAAAAATATCGTAACTCCATTAAGGAAAGGCCTGAAGCTAGAATATATTATAGGGACAGAAGTAGAATTAGAAAACGGCAAATTTTCAGATAGGATTAGGATTCTGCCTATAGGAAAAAACCGGGCCGAAATAATCAGCAGATACTGCAAATCTAATGGGATAGGGCTGGAAAGATCATTTGCATATTCAGACCATAATTCAGATATATTTATGCTTCAGACTGTTGGGAATCCTGTGGCAGTGAATCCGGACAAAAAACTCGAGAAATATGCTAAGGAAAAAAGATGGAAAATAATAAGGTTTAAATAGAAAAATTCTTTTGCGGGTGTGATGGGAATAGGCAACGTTTCTTATACCAAAGAGGATACAGATTTTATACTTTTCTATGGAAACAGTTTCATTATAGATAAAATGCCGAAAGGCACCAGAGTAATCTATCCACCAAAACCGATTAAAGGCGTAGCAGATGCAGGAGAAGCGATCGAACATGCAATCGAGCATCCTTACGGAACAAAGCCTTTCTCCAAACTTCTAAAGCGCGGCATGAAGGTTACAATAGCATTCGATGATATAAGCGTTCCACTGCCTCCCATGAAAAAACCGGACTTGAGGCAGGTCGCAATAGAATTGATATTGAAGAAACTCAAAGACAAAGGAATTGAGGATATACGCCTGATTAGCGCAATCTGCCTGCACAGGAAGATGACAAAAAAAGAATTTGAAATGGTTCTTGGAAGGAGGATCGTAAAAAGTTTTTATCCAGAAAGGCTTTACAACCTTGATGCAGAAGATAAAGAGAATATGGTAAGGATTGGGGAAACTGAGCAGCATGCAATAGTCGAAACAAACCGCAGGGTTGCAGAATCAGACCTTGTCGTATATATAAACATAAATTTTGTTTCTATGGATGGCGGCCATAAATCATTTGCAACAGGGCTTGCAAATTACGCTACTGTAAGGCATACGCACAATGTGGATACGCTGATGAAATCCCGGTCTTATTTTGACCCTGAAAAATCAATGCTGCACCATATTCTGGATAGGCAGGGCAAACTTATCGAAAGGCATGTTAAAACTTTTAGGTTGGAGATGGCTTTGAATAATGATTTATTCCCAAAACCGCTCGGATTCCTGTCAAAAAGGCATTATGAATTAACAAATTCCGATAAGATAAAGTCCAAACTGCTTGCTTCAGTCATGCCAAAAATCCCTAAATTCCTGCAAAGAAGAATAGCCTCTGGCCTTAGGGGCAATTACGAGCTAATAGGGGCGTTTGCAGGAGATGTGGAAAAAGTGCATAAAAAGATTGTGGAAAAAAATTTCAGGCAATATGAGGTGAATGTAAATGGCCAGTCCGATATCCTGATAGGGAATGTCCCGGATATGTCCCCTTATAGCGTAAACTCTATCTTAAACCCAATATTATTCGTTTGCCTTTTTCACGGGTATTTTTTTAACCTGTACAGGAACAAGCCAATTGTAAAAAAGAATGGAGTCATGATAGCAGTGCACCCTTTGTATGAGGACTTTCATAAAATACACCATCCCTCATACATAGATTTTTATGAGAATATCCTTACAAAAACACTCGACGCAAAGGAGATAGAGAAAAAATACGAGCGCGATTTTGCACTGAACCCGGAATATATAAAACTATACAGAAATTCGCATGCCTACCATGGAGTGCACCCGTTCTATATGTGGTACTGGTCGTGTTATTGCCTCTCTTATATAGGCAAGACTATAATTGTCGGGGCAAAGAGCAAAAGAGCCCTGAAGATACTTAATTTTGATCATGCAAAAAACATCAGCGAGGCGATCGAGAAGGCAAAAGCATTCCTAAAAAAAGAAAATCCTAGCATAACCTTTTTAAGAGTGCCTCCAATAGCAACAGTAAAAGTCAGGTAAAATGTATCTCGAAAAGGTATGGTCAAGCAATGGGAAATTTGATTATAAAATTGCTAAAAATGAATTGTTCTCTGACAGCGGTTTTATCAGTGAATTAAAAAAATTTTGCTCTTCTAACGGCATTTCTGCCGAAGATGCAGGGGCTAAATGCCGCGGCTATTTCAGCAGCATATCCGGCAGATACACCTACAATAAGGCTTTTTGGTCTGCCATGGAGTATTTTGTAAGGACAAGAATCATAGGGGACAGGAACAACCTGAAATACGGCAAAAAAAATCTCATGAAGCTGGCTGACCTTGCCAAAGACAACCTGCTCGTCATACTCCCAAACCACAAAAGCGTCTTTGATTTTATGATACTGCCTTACATCCTTGCCACAGAATTGTCGCTGTTCCCGGCTATACTTGCAGCCGAAGTCTTTGATATATTCCCCATAGGGTGCATATTCAGGAAAACCGGCTCGTACTTTGTGAGGAGGGAGGAAAAAGATCCTTTGTACTTTATAGTGTTCAAGCATTACATAGCCTTGCTCCTAAAACACCATATTGCCAACCTATTCTTTATTGAAGGTGGCAGAAACAAAGATGGAGGGTACTCTGAGCCAAAGTTAGGCGTTCTTAAATATATCATCTACGGGAAAGAGCGTAGCCATATAAGGGAGGATATACTATTTGTTCCTGTAAGCATCAGCTATGAATTTATCCCCGAGCATAAGATTGTAGTTTCAGAGCACATGTCCCAAAAGAGAAAACACATACTGAAAAGCCTTATTAAATACTTATCCTTTGGGGAAAAGTTTGGGAATTGTTATCTCCATTTCGGAGACCCAATAAAATTATCAGATTTCTTCTCAAAATCCAAAGGCGATAGTGGCATGATACAAAACCTTGCAAACAAAGTAATGAATGAGATAAAAGAGCACATCGTCGTGACAAATACCTCCCTTATTTCTTACACTATAATAAAAATTGGAAAGGAAATATTGCCTTTAGACAAGCTTAGAATGAATATAAGGAATAATTACTATCTCCTAAGAAAATCTGGAAGAGATGTAAAAAATATAGATTTGAAAAATATTGAAAGACATTTAAGGCTTATGGAGTCTAAGAACATAATAACCATAAAAGACGACGAGATACATGTGCCGAAAAGCTCCAAGAGTGCATTAGAGTACTATAGGAAAAACATACTTCATTTCTTTGAATAATCCACCAGTACAACTGCAACGGCATTTTTTCCGGTTTGGGACAAGGAAACTTCAATTAAGGAAAAGTTAAATCTGCTTTTTGCCTTTTTGCCAAGTACTATCTCAGGCTTGCCGGATTCTATATTCCTTATTTCCACATCTTTCCATGAGATACCCCCTGCATTGCAGGCCTTAAAGAACGCTTCTTTTGCCGCGAATCTTGAAGCAAGATGCTCCAGCCCCTTCTTTCTGCAATAATCTATTTCATGTGACGTAAAGAGCTTATACTTCAATGATTTCGTCCTGTTGATGGATCTTTTGAAATCAGCAACATCAACTATGTCTATGCCTATCTTATATGCCATATACTCCTTGTAAATTTTCTTATTTAAGTCTTTTTCTGTAGAATCTTATTTAACCTTGCCAAAAAACCTCCAAATCATCATAAACAGGCCCTTCTGGAGTGAGGTTGCTCCTAACCAGTCTGAAGTTATCTACCCGGATTTTTTTATTTTCAATATTTATTTTTTTTAGCCCTTCAATGAATGACTTACTGTCCTCAATAAACTTGGCTCTTGCAAGTGTTATATGCGGCTTGAAGTCATTCTCTTTTTTAAACAGCCCATGAAGTTTTTCGTCAATATACTTTTGCAGTTCTAGTATACAATCTTCAGGATTTAACCTTATCCATACCACTCTTACGTAATCTTCACTCGGAAAAACGCCGATATCATCCAAAAAAACAGAAAAAGGCTCAAATTTTATCTTTTTGAGTTCATCTTTTGTTTTTTTGATATTATCCGGTTGTACATTCCCTAAAAATTTCAGTGTAAGGTGAAAAGACCTTGCCAGGCTTAGTTTTGCATTTTTCGGCAAATGTTCCTGCAGCTCTGAAAAATAATCCTTCAAATTGTTGAAGTCAATAGCGATGAACAATCTCATATCATGTCATTGATGGCTCTAACCACAAAAAATCCTGAGCCTGCCTGTTTGCTTACGGAGCTTATATATAAAAAAACTTCTTTCCATGCTGTCAAAAAGCTGTCATCTTTATAGGGTATGCCCTTCTCATGGCAAAACTCCTTTATAACCTCCTTGGCCCTGCGCAGATTTCTCCTAGGCATAGACGGGAAAATGTGGTGTTCTATCTGGTAGTTCAGGCCGCCTGTCATAAAGTTCAGTAAAAAATTTCCACGAATATCCCTTGAGGTGATAATCTGTTTCTCTAAGTAGGAAAAATTTGTATCATCCTTTAGGATTGGCATCCCCAAATGGTTAGGAAGAAATGAAAATCCGAAGAAAAAGCCCATTAGCATTGATACCATAGAGTAAAGCAAAATGGCCTGCCAAAATCCTATAAAATGGGTCATTGCTCCGAAAAATAAGGCATAATGCACTGCCAGAAATGCAAGATCCAAATAATTCCTGTTAAGGAAGGCAGGCTTTGCATAAATATACCTCTTTATAAATACAAGCATAAAAAGCGCCGGAACAAGAAGAAAAGCCTGGTTTCTTGTTATCATCTTAACAATTCCAGTCCTTAGCTGTGCTTTTTTTTTGGTAAATGAAAATGGTGAACCATCATTCACGTCCGGGTCAAGGTCTTCATGATTAGGGTTTGCATGATGCCTGTTGTGGCTTTCATTCCATGAGCTGAAGCTGGCTCCTGTTACCATGGAGAAGCTTATTTGCCCTATAATCTCATTGGCAAGCCTGTTTCTGGATATTGTTCTGTGTCCTGCCTCATGGCCGAGAAAACTGAATTGAATGCAAACAACTGCCAGGAAAATCGAAAGCAACGCTGTTGTATACCACCTATTAAAAAATATGATTAGCAGCAACAATACGACAAAAGAAGCCAGATAAGCAAAAAGAACGGTAAAATAATAAAAAGGAGTATGATCAAGCAATCCTCTATGCTCAATCCTCTCCCTGAGCTCAAGATAATCTTTGCTCGTAATTGTCATCTTTTTTAATTCAAAATTAAGACTCTACTATTTAAATTTAACTCAAAAATAAAATAAGAAATAAAAGCTAATAGCCCTTGTCTTCTTTAGATTCTTCGCCAAAATCTTCACTATCCTCTACTTCCTCGCTTTCTTCTGCATCAGAACTCTCTTCTTTGGGCTCCTCTTCTTCATACTCTTTTGTTTCTTCACTTTCTTCTCCCTTTTTGGCGCCGGCGCCTATTACCTCTGCAAAACCGACCTTTCTTAGGACTCTTGTTACCCTTATCTTTACTTCGTCCCCTTCTTTTGTATTTGGGACAAACAGTACAAAGCCCTGCTGTTTTGCAATGCCGTCTCCTTTTTCCCCTACAGCTTCTATCTTTACATCCAGCTCGTCTCCTACTTTAACCGGAGCGAATTTTGGCCTGAAATCCCTATCATCCATGTCATATACCTCGTATTTTGTTCTGAGAAGACTTAAGAAAACACTTCTTAAGTATCCCTAAAATCTGGCTCTTAGGATACAGAGGTTATATATAAATTTATATGTTTTTTTCATAATCCTGTAAAATCAGGCCAGTTAGCGAGGAGCTGGCCGCCGTCGATGGCAATAACCTGCCCTGTGATGAAGTCAGCGGCAGGGGAAACTAAAAATGCAACCAAATCAGCAATTTCCTCAGGCTCCGCGAACCTGTGCAGGGGTATGGTCTTTCTCAGCTCTTCCATAACCTTCTTGTTATTTATCATTTCTTCCCTGAATCCCTGGGTTGCTGTAATGCCCGGAGCAACTGCATTTATGTTTATTTTGTATTTTGCCAATTCCAATGCGAGAGTTTTTGTCAGATTAATGACACCGGCTCTTGCCGCGCCTGAATGGGCTAAGCCCGGTGCGGCCCTTATAGCGTAAATATGCACTATGTTCACGATCTTTCCGCCATTGCTTTTCATGTATTTTGCGGCTTCCCTGCAGCAAAACCAAGTTCCATAAAGGTTTGTCTTAACGACGGCATCAAAGCCGTTTGTTGAGATTTTCTCAAAACCAGCTATGAACTGGCCTCCGGCATTATTTACTAGAATGTCTATCCTTCCAAACCTTTCCTTTGCCTGCCTGAAAAGATTTTCAACTTCTTTTTCATCCCTTATATCAGTCTTGACGTGCAGGACATCCTTGGATATTTTTTTCAATTCATCAGAAGCATCTTTTAGCTTATCTTCCCTTCTTCCGGCGATCACTATTTTAGCTCCCAGCCCGGCAAGCTTCATGGCAATCTCTTTCCCAATCCCAGTGCCCCCGCCTGTTACAATCGCGACCTTGTTTTTCAATGCATTTTTCTCCAGCATAATCAACACCTCATATATGCAGTATTTTGACCAAAAATTTTGCCTCGACAACTACAGTACCGTCATGGTTTTTTATGACTGCGTTGCAAAGCAATCTCTCCTTTTCAGGAAACCTCTCTTCAACTGTAACTGTGGCTGTTATCGTGTCACCGATGAACACGGGTGCCATGAGTTTGATATCCTTCTTTAAAGCGATTACTAAAGACTCATCCGAAGTAAACATCTTCACCAAGGCGCAGCCAATCGTGCTTTCAGTCAGGAAGCCATTTGTTGCCCTTCTTCCGAAAATTGATTTCTTCATTCTTATCTCATCAAAATGAACAGGATTAAAGTCTCCTACAAGCTCCCCGAATTCCCTGTTAGCCTTCTCTGTTATTGTCTTTGTAAAGCTTCCAGTGTAACCTACCTTGAAGTCTTCATACCTCATTTTACCAGCCTGAATTTTGTACCATAGTGTATTATGCCTTCATCCCCGTCAACATACATCTTTCTTAAGCACGGCTCAACCTTCATTCCTATCACAATATTCTTTGAGTCAACAACCTGAGCTGTGACTTTTTCGCCGTTGTCCAGCGCAATAAGCGCCAAAATATAAGGAACATGTTTTTCAAAGCCTGATGGGGCATTATAGACGGCAGTAAACGACTCTATTATGCCATGTACATTTTTTATACTTCCAGCTAGCCCATAATTCTCTTTCTTTTTCCTTGTGTACAAAGCTCCGCTCTTTCTATGCATTTTTATTGCCGAAGATATTTATTGCAGACACAGAGCCTGTGCCGGCAAGCGCCTGCGCGAGACCGTATCTTGCTTTTTTACCCTCCAGGTTTTTAATCACATCAACAGCCTGCCTTACTCCTGTTGCGCCCAATGCATGGCCGCAGGCCTTCAAGCCGCCGCTGAGATTTATTTTTTTTGTATTTTCCTTTACGAACTTTATTCCCCGGCCTTTTTTAGCGAAGCCCATATCTTCAACAGCAATCACTTCAGCTATAGGGACAAAATCATAAATCTCCATGAGATCTATATTGCCTGCATTTAACCTTGTGATTTTATAAGCCTCTTTTGCAGCTTTTACAGTAGCTTCCATGGTTGTTATAGAGCCTCTTTTTGCCAATTCTAATTGGTCATTTGCTACAGAGCCTCCTAAAAAATACCCTTGAATTTTCCCTTTGAATCTCTTTTCATTGCCTTCATTGCACATTACGATAGCAGCAGCGCCATCGCAATATGAAGCGCACTCAAGCATTCTTATGGGATCCGCAGCTATTTGACTGGAGCCTATCTTTTCCTCGTCAATCTCAAAATTGTATTGCGCAAATTCATTGCTTGCCGCATTCCTGTGTTTTGCAGCAGTCAGGAAAAAAAGATTTTTTGCGCCAATGCCGAAATCATTGAAGTATTTTCTTGTTATGATAGCAAATTGGCTTTGGACAGTAGCTCCGCTGAAATATTCACTGCTTCCGATCATATCCGAGCTTAGCAGAGCCATGTCATTGCTTTTTACATCACTTACCTTTTCAACGCCGATAACCATGGCAATCTTGCTTTTTCCCGACATTATGGAATTCGCAGCCTCCCTTATTGCAACAGCCCCTGAAGCATCTCCCGAGGAAATGCAAACAGAGTTATTTATTCCCAATTCTTCAAAAGCAATAGAATTCAATAGGGATTTGTTATTGGCCTTGGCAGAAAATGCATTTGAAATATACAGCGCATCTATCTCTTTCGAAGAAATTCCGGCGGCATTTAAGGTTTTACTGCCTATTTCCCTGATAAGGTCGTTAATACCGAGATTCCACAATTCCCCGAATTTCAGCAATTCCGCGGCTATAATCGGTATTTTCATATGGCATTTATGGATTTGCAGTATTCTGCATAATCTATGTACTCCTTATTTTTGATATAATCCTCTGTTGTTTTTGTTTTTTTTAGTTTTTTTATGTTATTTGTAATCCTGAACAGGAATGCATCACTTCCGGCGCCGCTCCCGAATGAAGTAAGAAGAATAGTCTCATTAGGTTTGGCCTTGTCAAGTATTTTCGTAAACACCAGCAGCGAGGCTGCCGAGTAAGTATTTCCTACCTTTGACACAATAAGGTTATCCTGCAGCTTTTCTATTGGGATGTTAAGCATTTTTCCGGCCTTTAATGGGAATTTTCCATTTGGGGTGTGAAAAGCAAAATGGTCAATATCCTTCACGCCAATTTTGGCTTTTTCCATCAAGGCCTTTGCGCATTTTACCAGATGCCTGAAATAGGCAGGCTCGCCTGTGAATCTTTCTTCATGCTTCGGGTATTTTTGGTTGTGTCTCCTCCAGAAATCAGGCGTGTCTGAGGATATTGAATGCATCATTTCCAAATCAGCTATTATCTCATCTTTTTTGCTGCCAACTATGAATGATGCAGCCCCGGCTGACGCGCTGTATTCCAAAATATCCCCTGGAGCAGATTGGGCGGTATCAGTCCCTATGGCAATTCCATATTCTATAAATCCTGCTTTGCACAGCCCAAGGACCATCTGCAAAGCAGCAGTTCCAGCTTTGCACGCAAACTCTATATCGGCTGACGTATAATTCTCACCAATATCAAGAGCTTCGCCAATGATTGGGGCATTTGGCTTGACAGCATAAACCTTGCTCTCTGAACCGGAATAAACAGCGCCAATCCTTTTTTTGTCTATTGATACTTTTTTTAATGCGTTTAGCGAGGCTTCAACTCCCATTGTCAGGCTGTCTTCATCATAATTAGGCACTGATTTTTCCTCAATAAGCAGTTCCTTTTTTATGAATCTTGCATCCCCGCCGTGAACCCTGGCAATCTCTTCAGACTTAATCCTGTATTTTGGGATATAAGCCCCGTAACTTATTATTCCGACCATTTTATTTTACCCATTTGTAAAGAAACTTGAGTTAAGCATCAAGCTCTCTCTATAACATGCACGCTGGCAGTAGCCCCCGCACCACCAATGTTCTGCGCCAAAGCCCTCCTGTTGTTCTTTAGCTGCCTTTCCCCACATTCATTCCTCATCTGCTTCACAATCTCATAAATCTGCGAAATCCCTGTCGCGCTTATCGGATGCCCCTTTGCCTTCAGGCCCCCGCTCGTATTTACAGGCAATCTTCCATCAAGCTTTGTAACACCCTCCCTTATCATCTTTGCGCCTTCACCTTTCCTGCAAAAGCCCAGATCCTCATAGTTGATTATCTCGACAGGCGTAAAGGCATCATGCACCTCAGCAAAATCGATGTCTTTTGCAGATACTCCAGCCTGTGTGTAAGCCATGTCTGCAGCCTTTACACTCGCATCCCATGTAGTCATATCCTTATTCTCAAAAGCCGGCAGCCTGTCCGTAAACAAGGCAGACCCAGCAACCTTCACATCAGTCCTGTCTTTTGTTATTATGCATGCAGCAGCTCCATTCACATTATAGCTGCAGTCAAAAAGCCTCAATGGCGAGGCAACAACGGGGCTTTTCTTTATATCTTCAAGCGTTACCTTCTTCCCGTAAAATCCTGCTTTTGGATTCAAATAAGCATTCTCATGGTTCTTTAGTGCAACCATAGCAAAGTCATCAGTCGTTGTCCCGTATTTGAGCATATGCTGCTGCGCAACAAGCGCATTCTGCGCAGGGAATATAAGGCCCTCTGATTGCTCCCATACCCTGTCTGCAGCCATTAATATGTCGTCAGTAACTCTTACAGTGTTTGTCGCTGCAAGCCTCTCGGCGCCTACAACAAGCACGTTGTCATAACCCAGCTTCAGTGCAGTCCAGAATGCAGCGCCGCCTCCCCCACAAACAGCAGGAACCCTTATCATAGGCAGCTTTATTTTAAAAATAGATGCTATTATGCTCGGCGCTAGCCTCTGCCTCTCGCCATTGTTTCTTGTATCCTCATTTGATACAACAACAGCGTTTACATCATCTATGCTCATGTCCGCATCGTCCAATGCCTCCAAGGCAGCCTCGTATGCCATCTCCTGCGTGGTTCTGTCCTCGACGCCAAACTTCGTCATGCCAACTCCTTTTATGTACATTTTAATTCCAATTAATTTTTTTTAAATTTACCACGGAACCTTTCTTTATTCACTATAGCCAGAATCATTTTAGCCTCTGAGCAGAGCTTTTCATCAACAAACGCTTTTCCCTTTATCAGTGCGCCTTTCTCCCTGATTTTTGAAAGCTTTACCTCAAATCTTACCTGATTGCCGGGAAATACAGGATACATGAATTTCACTTTTCTTATTTTATATGCCAAAATATCCTTTTCCTTATGCTTTGGAATATTATATCTTACGAGCAAGGTTGCAGCTTGGCCAAGCCCTTCTATGATTAAGGCTCCGGGCATAATCGGAAAACCAGCAAAATGGCCTTTAACCCAAAATTCATTTTTTTTAATGTCCTTTATTGCCACAATATTTTTTTTGTCAAGATATGTCACTTTGTCAATCATCAAAAATGGCTCATCGTAAGGAATAATCTTCTTTAAATTGCCTTTTTCAATCTCTCCATTCTTATTTTTTAATTTGTCAATCTCGTCCATTTTCATGCCAATTTTTATGTTTCCAGTATCGGTAGCGGCTTTAAAAACCTTTCGTTTAGACCCAAAGTTTTTTATATCTCAAAAAATGCCATTGTATTATGAAAAATCAGAAAAATGATTCGAGAAAAAAAGCAGTAATCAGGCTCCTGAACAGGTCTCTGGTGCCTGCCGCTTACACTTACAATCTGCTCAAAAAAGCAGTCAAAAGTGCAAAAAAAACAGCGCCATTGATTTACAATGAAATAGAGGTGCTGGTTAAATCGCACATTATTGCATTAAATAAAAGCGAAAAAAACGTTTTAAAATCGCCTAACATAGAAAAATTCAGCAATATAATAACTGCGAGCATTGTCAGGAAACTGCCAAGCGTGGATGAAGCGAATTTGAAGGAAATAGTCTCGGATAAAAAATCAAAGTCATTTATAGATTTTCTTGCAAGAAGCTTCGGAGCCGCGACAGAGCATGAAAAGGATTATAGCTTATTGGGAAAGGAAAAGCTCTTCAAAGGAGTTTTGATTGCCAACAGGGGCGAAATAGCCTTAAGGGTCATAAGGGCCTGCAAGGAGTTCGGAATAAAAGTGGTCGTGATATATTCGGCGCAGGATAAGGATTCTCTGGCAGTTAAATTTGCCGATAAGGCTTATTCCATTGGCAGTTCGGCGTTGGCCTACCTCGATGTGAAAAAAATAATAAGCATTGCGAAAAAGGCAAAGGTTGATGCAATCCATCCTGGTTACGGCTTTTTGGCTGAAAATGCAAATTTTGCAAAATTATGCGAGAAAAACAAAATAACCTTTATCGGGCCGTCTTCAAAGACGATAAAAACCCTGGGGGACAAGGTAAAGGCAAAATATTCTGTAAAAAAAGCGCATGTCCCCGTTATAGAAGGCTCAAAAGTCCTTAAAAATGTGAAGCATGCTATTAAAGTGGCAAATGAAATAGGTTATCCGTCAATCCTGAAGGCGGCTGCAGGCGGCGGAGGAAAAGGCATGCGCATTGTAAGGAACGAAAAAGAGCTTTCAAAGGCTTTTTTAAGCGCGGAAAATGAGGCAAAGCTTTCTTTTGGTGATAAGTCCATCTACCTGGAAAAATATGTGGAAAATCCAAGGCATATAGAATTCCAGATATTGTCCGATAAGCATGGAAATATAATCCATCTTGGGGAAAGGGAATGCAGCATACAAAGAAGGCACCAGAAGCTTATCGAGGAAGCTCCAAGCCCTGCTTTGGACGACGAGTTAAGGGAGCAGATGGGAAATGCCGCAATAAGCGCAATCTCAGCTGTGAAGTATGAGGGTGCAGGCACTGTGGAATTTTTGCTGGACAGGAATAAGAATTTCTATTTTATCGAGGTAAACACAAGAATACAGGTTGAGCACGCAATAACAGAAATAGTAACTGGCGTTGACTTGGTCAAGGAGCAGATAAAGCTTGCTGCAGGGGCAACTTTGGCCTACAGGCAGGAGGACATCATCTTTAGTGGGCATGCGATTGAATGCAGGATTAATGCCGAAGATCCTTTGAATAATTTTGTGCCGTCAACAGGCACTATAGCCAATTACCTTTCTCCTGTAGGCAACGGAATAAGGGTTTCCAGCATCTGCCATGTGGGCTATAAGGTGCTGCCTCATTTTGATTCCCTGCTTTCACTGCTTGTCTGCTTTGGAAAAACAAGGGAAGAGGCATTGGCAAGGATGAAAATTGCCCTCGATCAGTATATAATTGAAGGAGTTGAAACAACAATACCTTTTCATAAGGCTGTTTTTAACAATGAAAATTTTGTCAGGGGCAGGGTAACGACTTCCTTTATTGACAGGGAAAAAATAATAGAGCAGATAATAAAGCAGAAAAAATCCAAAGTCATGCCACTTACTGCCGAAGACAGGATACAGTTAGTGACATCAGCCGTAAACGAGTACCTAAGAAAGAAAAACGGCAATAATAAGATCAATCCTTGGGTTGCAGCAGCAAGGCAGGATACGTTGCAAAGTACTCAAGAGCGATGGTTCTGGAAATAACAAAAATGCCATATAAAATCTATAATTTCCCATCTTTGGCCTCGACCCAGGATAAAGCCAAAGAATTTGTAAAAAAAGGCTTAAGCAACATTGTCATTTCTGCAGACAGGCAGGCAAAAGGCCATGGCAGGTTTAAAAGAAAATGGCATTCCGCCAAAGGAGGCTTATACGCTTCAATTATACTGAATCCTGAAAATACGGAAAATATCCAGTACCTTACCTTTGCCGCGGCAATTGCAGTTGTCAAATCCATTAAAAAAATTGCAAATCTGGATGCGGCAATCAAATGGCCCAATGATGTTCATTATAATAAACGGAAATTATGCGGCATCCTGACAGAGGGCATTTTCGGTGCAAAAAATCATGTCATTGTGGGCATAGGGCTCAATGTAAACCAGGACAAATTCCCGAAATCAATTAAAAATAATTCAACATCATTAAAAATAATAAAACACGAGGATTTCAACATTAAAAGAATATTAAATGGGATAATCAGGGAATTTTTTATTTTATACAATAAATATTACAATGAAAATAAACTTAAAAAAATAACGAGGCTTTGGGAAAAATACTGCGACACGATAGGCAAAAATGTGGCTGTCATAACAAGGGAAAAAAAGCTGCATGGCAGGGTCGTAGGTGTAGATGAAAACTGCAGTCTATTGTTAAAACTGGATGGCGGCAGGACAAAAAAAGTCATAGAAGGCGACATCCATGTAAGGTATTAGCTCGTCTTGATATTTTTTCTTATGTCCTTGGGAATAGGCACTGATTTCATTTTTTCCCTGTCAACAAAAACATTGATTGTGTAGCCTTCTGCCAACAGCTTTTTGTCATTTTTCCTTGTAATCTTATATTCAAACCTGACGCTTTTTTCCTTGACCTCGCTTATTCTTGTCTCAACAACAATAACATCATCATACCTTGCAGGATGAAGATAATTGCAATGCGCCTCTACAACAGGCACGATAAAATTCCTTTTTTCAATGTCCAGGTAGCTTATTCTCAAATCCCTGAAAAGCTCCCTCCTGCCGCTTTCAAACCATTTCAGGTAGTTCGCATAATAAACAACTTTGCCTGCATCAGTGTCAGCGTAAATAACCCTATGCTCCACTTTATTTTTTGCCATTCCAGCTTGATGCGCTTAAGTTGTATTTATTATTTGCGCAAATCAAAAAGTTTAAAAAGAATATAGCCGACTTCTGGAATGATTGGTTATGAACCTGATTAAAAATGTCCCGCTGCTTAAAAAATTCATTGAAATAGGCTATACTATAGCATTAATAGTTATCCTGAGCGTTATTGTCGGCTTGATACTTGCATTTCCTGTGAAGTGGCTGTGGAATTTTGTTTTTGGAGAGCTTTATACTATAACTGTCCTGCAGGCATGGGCTTTGAATGTCCTTACTGGAATTCTCCTTGGGCAAAAGTCAACTAATAAGTAATCAGGATAGAGATCAAAACAACAACGGCAGAGGCAAAAAAGTCTCTGGGCTTTATATTCAGCTCTTTAAAATGCGTTGCGCTTTTTCTGTTATAGCCTCTCGCCTCCACGGCATCGCCTAAATTCGATGCACTTTTTAGTATTCTTTCAAGCAGAGACATGATGAAGATTTTTATGTGCTTTATTTTTCTTAAGCTTCCAAGCCTGGATAAGACGGAGTCCATTAGCCTCATAGCCCTCATAAAAAACACGGGTATGAACCTTATTGTTATTGAAATCAATAAGGCAAAAGTCCTGGTGTTTACCCCAACGGCCCTTAATGGAGATAAAATCCTCTCCAGCCCAAGAACCAGGCTGCTTATTGTCGTGGAATATGTTAATATAGACGCTATAACTACCAGTAAAACAAAGCGCCATACAGTTAAAATGCCTATGCCAAGTTGCTCTCTTGAAAAGAAAAAGTACATGAGGAAAATAAAGGCAAAAATAATCAGAAACGGCCTTAAATTTTTTAATATGGTTCTTATGGAAATTTTTGAAAATGTGGCAATTAATATTATAAAAACAGTCATCAGGGATAATTTTGAATAGCCATCAATCAGGAAAACAACTATGCTCAAAAAAATTACCGCTAGTATCTTTATTCTGGGGTCTATTTTATGCACCAAAGAATCCTTATGCACATACTGCCCGAAAACGAGGTTCCTAAGCATCCAAACCAGCCTTTTTTATTATTTTTTTGTTTAATTTGTTTTTTTTGCCGTTAAAAATAATCTTTCCATCAGAGATTATTATGATATTGTCCGCATGCCTCAAATCCGCAATAATATTGGTCACCAGAATTATTGTAATCCTGTCCTTTTTGTTTAATTGGTTTATTATCCTCAGGATATTTTTTTTGTTTTTTGGATCAAGTAAGGTTGTGGGCTCGTCAAAGACTATGTATTTTGGCTTCATCACAAGGATGCCTGCCAGAGCTACAAGCTGTTTCTGCCCTGCGGAAAGCATGTTGACATTTGATTTTGCGATATGCCCTATATAGAGCCTTTTTAATATCTTATCTACTCTGGAAATAATCTCTTTACTACTAATATTTAAATTTTCGAGCCCGAAGGCTATATCCTCCTCAACAACAGAATTAATCAGCTGGTCCTCCGGGTTCTGGAATAGCATACCGACCATTTTCCTGACCTCTAAGGAATCTTTTTTTGTGCTTAATCCGTCAACAGTTACAGTGCCTTTTGTAGGTAGGAGCAAAGAATTAAAATGCTTGATTAAGGTTGTTTTCCCGGAGCCGTTCGAGCCTATAATGGCTGTATAAAAGCCTTCTTTAACCTCAATGTTTATATTTTCCAAAATAAATTTATCCTCATATTTATAATAAAGGTTTTGTACTTTTATCATTGGAATGAAAAGGAATAAATTTTTGCTCTGGATTTTGTTGATATTGTTAATTTATGCATTTTATTTTCTTTTATTTTTGCAATCTCATAAAGATCTGGATTATTTATAACCAGTTTTTTGTTAAATCCATCATCAAGCTTTACCGAAACAATTGCAGCTTTATTATTTACTGGTGAAGCTGTGAAATTAATAACATTCCATTTTGTTAATATTGTTAAAGAGCCATTTTTTCCAATATGCTGCAAATACTCATCAGTCTGAATCCATTTGCCTTTTTTATATACAATCCCGAATCTTATATTTTCTTTTAAAAATTTTACCTTGCCCCTTTTCCTTTTTCCAAGATAAATAGCGGGTAATTTGCTGTATCTCGGCTCAGAGCTGAAGACTTTTTTTTGTTTTATCCTTAATAAGCTCCTGATTTTTTCTTCCAGGTTTTTATAATTTCCCTCGCCAATATGCTTATATAGTATTTTATTGTTTTTAATCAAAACTTGTGCTGGCCAGAAACCTATTCCTAATCTTTTTATGATTTTTTTGTTTTTGTCTGTTATTATCGGAAATCTTATTTTATGCTTCTTTAATACATTGAAAATATTTTCTTCTTTTTTCTCAAAACTCCACTCAGGAGGATGGATTAAAATTGTCTTTAAGCCGTATCTGTTGTATTTTTTGTCAAGCTGCTTAATATACCCCAAAGACCTCAGGCAATTCATGCAGCTGTAAGAAAAAACATCCAATAAAATCAATTTATTGGGATTATCTGATATATTTTTGAAGATCAACATTCTTTGCTATGTACGCTGCTATTAGCAGCTTTATTGTGTCTCCTATTATAAAAGGCAATACCCACCCTATAATTATGGCAGTTGTTGAAAGCCCTGTCACCAGCATTCCCTGGGCAGCGCCTAATGCATAAATAATTATTGTTCCTACAGCCATGGCAATAACATAATCCATATATTTAGGCTTTTTTCTCATTTCAACAATTTTTCCTATAAAAAAGGCTGCTATGAAATAGCTGAATAAATAGCCTCCTGTTGGCCCTAATAGGGCTCCAATGCCTGAGCCTCCGCCGGCAAAAACAGGCAGCCCTAAAGCCCCTACGACAACATAAAGTATCATTGCCAAAGCCCCATAATAAGGCCCGAGCATTGCCCCTGACAATAAAACAACTAAAGTTTGTAAGGTTATAGGCACTGGAGTAAATCCTAAAGGTATTTTTATTGGAGAGACTGCTGCTGTCAAAGCAGCGAATAAAGCGGAAAAAACCAAAAATTTTAATTTTCTTCTTTCATAATCCTTTTTCATAAAAACCTCCTTATTCCAAAATAGCTAAAGTGTCTCCCCTGTTTACAGTATCATTTTTTTTGACTTTTATTTCCCTGACAATACAGTCTTTTGCTGCGGCAACATCATTCTCCATCTTCATCGCCATAAGCTTCACAAGGACAGCGCCTTTCTTTACCTTGTCCCCGGCTTTTGCGTTCACTGAAAAAATCACTCCTGGCAAAGGCGCTTTGACAGCTATCTGCCCTTTTTCATTCTCCTCTTCTTTTATGATGTCCGCAAATAAAGGCTCTATTTCCGATTTTGAGTCAATCTCATAAACATCATTGCCGCAGTAAACCTTTACCTTTCCGCCTTTTTCCTCTACCCTTACCTTATATTCCTTGCCTTTGACTTTTATAATGATTTCTTCCATATTTTATAAAGGAATGTTGCCGTGCTTTTTTGCAGGCATTTTCTCCCTTTTGCTTAGCAGCATTTCAAGGCACCTGATTAATGTTTTTCTGGTGTCTTTCGGCTCTATAATCAAGTCTATCCTGCCCTGCTGCGCAGCAACATAAGGATTGAGGAATTTTCCCTTGTACTCCTCGATTTTCTGCTTCTTTATTTTCTCATTGCCTGCAATCTCCTTCCTGTTTATTATTGCAACTGCCTGCTCAGCGCCCATAACGGCAATCTCCGCATTCGGCCATGCAATTACTTTGTCATAGCCCATTTCCTTTGAGACCAATGCAATGTAAGCGCCGCCATAGGCTTTTCTCATGACAAGGCTTATTTTAGGGACTGTAGCTTCAGAATAGGCATAAAGCACTTTTGCCCCGTGCCTTATGATGCCGTTATGCTCCTGCTCTGTTCCAGGCAGATAACCGGGCACATCGACAAAATTAACTAAAGGTATGTTAAAGCAGTCGCAGAACCTTACAAACCTTGAAATTTTATTAGAGCTGCTTATATCAATACATCCTGCCAAAACATTTGGCTGCGTTGCAACAATCCCCACAACATTGTTGTTTAATCTTCCGAAGCCGATAACTGCATTCTGCGCAAAATATTCCTGTATCTCGAAAAATGACCTTTTGTCGAGCACTTCTTTTATTACGTTTCTGACATCATAGGTTTTTTTTGCATCTTCAGGCACTATGTTTTTCAGGCTGTTGCTCCTGTCAGCCTCGTCGCTCATATTTATGTAAGGCGCATTCTCAAGGTTATTCTGCGGCAGGTAGCTTAAAAGCAGCTTTATCATCTGGAGGCACTGCTTTTCGTGCTCTGCTATGAAATGCGCAACGCCGCTTTTTTCGTTGTGTATTTTAGCGCCTCCCAGGCTTTCAAAGTCTATGCTTTCCCCTGTTACTGTTTTTATCACATCAGGGCCTGTTATG
>Ga0209343_10000682_pt1 | contig 47022 bp, 48 predicted proteins | sample RifCSPlowO2_02_FD_184026 | JGI IMG/M metagenome (GOLD analysis project Ga0209343, IMG submission 184026) | Groundwater microbial communities from Rifle, Colorado - Rifle CSP2_plank lowO2_0.2 (SPAdes) (version 2) | ecosystem: Environmental > Aquatic > Deep subsurface > Groundwater | place...
TGGGTTTAAAAGAAGCAAGGCCAAGGGTGTCACGATCAACATACCCTCTTGCCATTTTGATGGTATCTCTAATTCCCTCACATTCTTCTACAATACGCAAAACTTCGACAAATTCTTTGGGCGAGGTATTATCAGTAATTAAAGCCTTACGAATGATACTTCGATCTTTTTCAGTACTTCTGGAAATAGCTAAAATAAGTGGCAGGGTTAATTTTCCTTCACGTAAATCAGTACCATTTACCTTGCCAAACTCTTCAACAGCTGCTGTATAATCAAGCACATCATCCACCAATTGAAAGGCAATACCTAAATTAAGACCAAATCTTTTAAGAGAATGTTCAAACTCCTCAGACACACCACCCAAAATAGCTCCACACTGACAGGCAGCCCCAATCAAACTCGCTGTTTTTCCAGTAATGATGCGCAGATAATCTTCTTGAGTTGTTTGAAAATCATTGCTCTTGGTGATTTCTAAAATTTCACCCTCTGTTAAAATGGTAACAGCATCTGTAACTACACGCAAAACCTTGGTATCTCCATGCCGCACTAAAATATCCATGGCCCGACAATAAAAAAAGTCTCCCACCAAAACACTCACTTGGTTTCCCCATTTACGATTGGTGGTTTCTCTGCCACGCCGCATGGGAGCCGAATCGATAACATCATCGTGCAACAGTGAAGCCGTATGCATAAACTCGATAGCAGCCCCAATTTCTAAGGAAGCCCTTCCTTGGTAACCAGACAGTTTCGAAGTAATGAGAGTTAAAATAGGGCGCAAACGCTTCCCCCCATTGTGAATCACATACCCCACTACATTTTCCACAAAGGGGACAGTAGAACTTAAGTTGGCATGAACTATCTTCTCTAGTTCATCAATTTCCTGCCTCATGGTAAGGCAAATATCTCTTAAATCCATCAGGGGGACCTAAAGCATCTTGGATCCCATCTGTCAAAAGATTTCCTTCCCTGGCCTCCGCGGACAGGCCTTTTAATCATGGACTTATCCTCCTTTTTTTCGATATAACCCCCCATTCAATGACACAAATTTTTCATCATCCTCAAATTGATCCCATCTTTAAACAGGGGAATAATGGAGCTGGGGTTTTAGTTCTGCATGGTTTTACAGGCACACCTGATTCGATGCGCCCCTTAATTAATTACTTAAATCAAAAAAATTTTACAGTATCGGCTCCTCTTTTAGAGGGCCATGGTCAAACACCTGAACAATGTGCTAAAACCAACTGGCAAGATTGGTTTTCTTCAGTGCAAAAAGCCTACATGGAATTGCATCAAAAATGTTCTCGTATTTTTGTTTGCGGGCTCTCATTAGGATCGCTTTTAACCCTCAAACTTGCAGAAGAATATCCCCAATCAATTTCAGGCATTGCCTGCCTGGCCACTCCGCTTTATTTTAAACCCTGGATTCAAGCCACCATTCAGTTGGTAAAACACACACCTCTTAAAAATTTATGGCGTTTTCAGAAAAAATATGAGGTTGATATCAAAGATCCTCAAGCAAAAAAAAATTTCTGGAATTACGACCTCATGCCTACTTCTTCCATTGTGAGTATTGCAGATTTACAAAATGTGATTCGTCCTCAACTTGCTTCTATCCATATGCCACTTCTGGTTATTCATTCACGGCATGATAACACAGCCACCTATGGCTCCATGGCTAAAGTTGCTTCCAGTGTGTCTTCGGCCATCACTGAAACGATTACTTTAGAAAATTCTTACCACATCATCACTTTGGATTATGACAAAGACCTAGTAGCAGAAAAAGTAACATCCTTTTTTGAAAGATTTTTATAAGGGAGATTTATGAAAGATTTAATTCTTGCTATCGACCAAGGTACAACAGGAACTACAGTTTTAATTGTTGATAAAAATGCCAATATTTTAGCGAAAAAAAATAATGAGTTCCCCCAATACTTTCCAAAACCTGGCTGGGTAGAGCATGATCCCAAAGAAATTTGGGAATCCACCACCAAAACAATTGGTGAAATCTTAAACCTTGGGGGCATTGCTTCTGGCCGCATTGCAGGTATTGGAATTACAAATCAACGAGAAACAACTTTGATCTGGAATCGAAGCAATGGGATCCCCATTCATCATGCCATTGTTTGGCAAGATCGACGCACATCTGATTTTTGTGCCAAGCTTAAGAAAGCTAAAAAAGAAGCCTTCGTTAAGGCACGCACGGGTTTAGTTTTAGATCCGTATTTTTCTGGGACTAAAATACGCTGGCTTCTAGAGCATGTTCCCAATGCTAGAAATCAAGCAAAACTGGGAGAGCTTGCTTTTGGAACCATTGATACTTTTTTGGTATGGATGCTCTCGGGTGGAAAAAATCATGTCACCGATGTTTCAAATGCCTCACGCACCTTGCTCATGAATTTAAAAACTCTCGAGTGGGATCCACTGCTTTTAAAACTCTTCAATATTCCAGAAGCCCTGCTTCCTCAAATTTGCTCAAGCTCGGAAGTTTATGGAGTAACAAAAGGAGTTCCCCATCTTCCAGATGGCATTCCTATTTCTGGCATCGCTGGAGATCAACAAGCAGCGTTATTTGGACAGGCTTGCTTTACAGCAGGTGATGCCAAATGTACCTATGGAACAGGATCATTCTTGCTTATGAATATTGGCAAAAAACCTGTGATGTCTAAAAAAGGGCTTTTAACAACAGTGGCCTGGAAAATTGGGCATCAAGTTGCTTATGCCTTGGAAGGTTCTTCTTTCATTGCAGGAGCCGCTGTGCAATGGCTAAGAGACGGGCTTAAAATGATTGAAAAATCTTCAGACATAGAAGCACTAGCCCAAAGTGTTACAGATAATGGGGGAGTGTATTTTGTGCCCGCCCTAGCAGGTCTTGGTGCTCCCCACTGGAATCCAGAAGCCAGGGGTGTAATCCATGGATTAACTCGTGGAACTCATCGTGGCCATATTGCAAAAGCCACTCTCGAAGGTATTGCTTTCCAACAAACCGAAATTTTATTAGCCATGGAATCTGACTCTCAAAAGAAATTAAAAAGTCTCAAAGTGGATGGAGGAGCTGCGGCTAACAATCTACTCATGCAATTTCAAGCTGATGTCTTGGGCACCAAGATTGTACGCCCTCGTGTAATTGAAACAACAGGCTTAGGAGCAGCCTTTCTTGCAGGTTTGGCTGTAGGGTTTTGGAAGGATGAAGCTGAAATTACCAAGTCTTGGCAAGAAGATAAAACTTTTACTCCAAACTTAAAACCCACAGAACGAAAAAAACTTCTTCAAAAATGGATCAGTGTGGTTAAAAAGGCCTAAAATATGCACAAGCTAAACAAACTCATTAATACAAACATTGGGGGTAGTGAAGAGCTTATTACCCCAGAAGAAATGCGTCGCCTTATTCCCGCAAGCGAGAAGGCTCTGCATCATGTTTTAAAAAGCAGACAAACTATTTGTGAAATTTTGGATGGAAAAGATAAAAGACTTCTCATTGTAGTTGGTCCCTGCTCTATCCATGATACCAAGGCCGCCAAGGAATATGCTGAAAAACTACACACACTCAAAAACAAACTTGCTGATGAGCTTTTTATTGTTATGCGCGTGTACTTTGAAAAACCCCGTTCTACCACTGGCTGGAAAGGCCTCATTAACGATCCTTACTTGGACGATTCATTCCATATTGAAGAAGGCCTCAAAATTGCCAGAAAACTTTTAGTTGAACTTAACGAAATGGGGCTCCCTTGTGCTACCGAAGCCCTAGATCCTATTACTCCCCAATACTTGGCTGAATTTATTAGCTGGGCAGCCATAGGAGCCAGAACAACCGAATCTCAAACTCATCGTGAAATGGCCAGTGGGCTTTCGATGCCAGTGGGAATTAAAAATGGAACCGACGGAAGTATTCAGGTGGCTGTTAATGCTTTAAAATCTGTAAAAACTCCGCATCATTTCTTGGGTATTAATCAAGATGGTAAAATTTCAAAATTCTCCACGCGAGGTAACCTTTATGCTCACATTGTTTTACGTGGCGGCGAGGGAAACCCCAACTATGATGCCGCTAACATCAAAAAATGTGAAGAAGTTTTGGTAACCAATGGTTTACGCACTCAAATTATCGTCGATTGTTCACATGCAAATTCTAACAAGGATTATAAAAAACAAGAGATGGTGTTAAAAGATTGCCTCACACAAATTTCAAAAGGCAATAAATCCATTGTTGGTTTTATGATTGAAAGTAATTTGGACGAAGGAAGTCAAAAAATTCCTGAAGATCTTTCTCAACTGAAATACGGGGTTTCCATTACCGACCCTTGCGTGGGCTGGGACACAACAGAAAAGATGCTTGTACAGATCCAAAAAACCCTTAAAACAATCACAAGAAAATAACCCTTTCTCAAAGTGGATAGGGATAGGGCCCATGATCAGGTATAGGATCGATATATTGCCTTCGAAAAACAGGATCCTGCATTCGGCAAACCTTGGCCCGTGTACAATAAGGCTCTGAGGAAATCATTTTTTCCCAAAGAACCTTGATGCTTTTTTCTGGAAAACGACCAATGGTTAAAGGGGTAAAATCACACGGGCACATATCTCCCAAGGCCGTCATATAAAACTGGGTGTTCGCGGCAAAACAAAAAGCCGATCCTTTTTCACTGGTCATTGTGGATTGAACAGATAAGCCTGGGTAGTCTCCTTGTTTGCGATAATGTTTCACAAGTTGAGCAATATGTTGACGATGAGTTGGAGTGAGAAAAAAGTCTTCGTGTTTTAGCCACCTTCCACTTGGAAGCGCGTCAAAAAAAGTAATTTCTTGGGCCCCAATGCTTTTACCCAATTCCATCATTTTTTCAAAGTGCCCCATCTGCATTCCTTGTGGGCTCAAATAACTGGAAATACCAGCAATTAAACCTGCTTTTCGCATCTCTTTTATACTTGAGATAGCCTTGTCAAAAAGTCCTTTGCGATGCCGAAATGCATCATGTATTTTTGCTTCAGAGCTGTCCAAGGAAACAAAGGCTCCCAAGAGTCCCGCTTGTTTTAAACTCCGGCATCTTTTTTCATCCAAAAGCTCACCATTTGTAAACAAAATGGAAACTGCCTTCAAAGGATCTACACAGCAAATAATTTCTTCCAAATCCTTTCTGAGCAAAGGCTCCCCTCCCAAAAAAATAACGGTGGTAACCCCTAGATCAACTGTTTGTCTCACTGCTTCTTGAAGTTCTTCCTTGGTTAAGCCTGGTCGTTGGCTATGATTATAAAAAACAGCAGAACAATGATCACATTCACATTGACAATTTTTAATAACCGAAAGCGTAGCGGTTGCCGGAATTCTCTTTTCTTTGAAACGTCTTTGAAGCCTGTGGTCTAAGGAACGCACTCCTGCGGGATGGGCTAAGGGAGGTTGATAAAGGGAATAGAGAGGAGAGCCATCCACCATGGCAAGAACACGATAAGAAGTAACCTTGCCCAGATATTTTTTTAAATATTCTTGATGTTCAGAAATAAGGCAAGGGGCATCAAGCTCCCATTGGCCATCTCGAAAAACAACAGAAAACGTCTGGACACACATAATTATTGTTTGGCGATTTGACATCCGATAAGTTTGGCTTGTTCGACAATCTTGAGGATGTTGTTTTTACCAATGCGAGGATAATGTACTCCGGCTGAAACCATGGAGAAACCACGATGATGTTTTAAAAGGGATCGAGAGAAAAATTTTGTGAGAACATCATCCCGATGACCCGAGCGTAAAAAGGTCCGCGACCATTTTTGAAGGCCGAGAGTGATAGCCCCTAAATGATTAGCCCCGCCTCCAAGATGGGCAATAACAACGCCAGGGCATTTCATATAGGCCACCCAAATTCGATGATGCCCCCGCCCTTTTTTTAACACTGCCATCTTAATCATAGGAAACATATCCTCTCCTACACCTTAAAAGTAATACCATGTGGAGACGAACGGGATCGAACCGTCGACCTCCGCAATGCCATTGCGGCGCTCTCCCAACTGAGCTACGTCCCCGAATACAGGTCACTTTCCTATCAAGAAAAAAGGCAAGTCGTCAATCAATCTTAAAAATGAAATGGACGAATACCCCACCATACGGGGGGCAAGCAAGATTCGCCCCTACACAATTGACAACTCGCACTTTTCATCCTAGGCATTACAAAATGCTTTACCAAATTTTAAAATCAAAAATTCACCGAGCAACTGTTACCGATGCCAATGTTGACTATGAAGGATCCATCACTCTCGATGGCGAATTGATGGAAGCCGGTGGTTTTATTACTAACGAAATGGTGCATATATGGGATGTAACCTCAGGAGATCGTCTCTACACCTATGTAATGCCACCTGCAGAACGAGGCTCTGGTACCGTATGTATTAATGGTTCTGCCGCCTTGCGCATTAAAAAAGGGCATACCATCATTATCACTAGTTTTGTGAATTTAACTCCAGAAGAAGTAAACAGACACAAACCCACCAAAGTTCTTGTTGATAAGCAAAATAAAATTCAAGCGATTAAAAAAGAATAATGTTCCGTCATCCCCATGAAAATGGGGATCCATCTTTGTCATCGCGGGTATCCCGTAGGGGCAACCCCCTGTGGTTGCCCATAATCGGGCAGGCACAGGGGCCTGCCCCTACAATTAATTGGGTTATTGCAATGACGGAATCAAAAGATGGATCCCTGCCTTCGCAGGGATGACAAAGAGGCGTGGGGATGACAAAAAATATGAGAATGACATTTCAAAAATTTTTTCTTATTTCTGCTTCAATGTGAGGATTATCCCAATCTTGGGGACCAACAAATTTGTGCAAGATAACTCCCTGTTTACTGACAAGGTAAGTCTCGGGCAACATGTAGGTTCCTAAATTATCTGCAGCTTCCATGTGAGGATCAAAAAAAATACGAAAAGTAAAAGGAATTTTTTTTCGAAAAGAAACCACATCTTGAGATTTATTATCCATGGAGATAGCCACCAGTTCAAGAGGGGTTCCAACCATTTTTTTCATGAAAGAATTAAGTAAAGGGATTTCTGGAACACAAGAAGAGCACCACGAAGCCCAAAAATGAATCAACCTCAGTTTATTTGACTGAGGACTTACTGTAATTTTTGCACCTGCCTCGTCTAATAAATGAAGAGTAGGAATAACATGCCCCACCTGCCCATCTGTGGTTTGTGCATTTTTTTGAACATAAAACCACAAACCTAAAATGATAAAAAATAAAACTAAAAAAACACGAGCCTGTTTATTCATTGTTTAATGTTATCATAATTCAAAATGTCTGAAAAACTCATTTTGAAAATTAAACTAAAATAAGTGAATATTGAAATAAAGAAAGTTCGGCATACAGGTGTTGATAAAGAGACTCGGTGAGGTGAATATGAATTTGGTTTCGATATTGCTTAAGTTTTTGAAGCAATATTCCAAGAGAAGGCCAGCTTGATTCTTCAAGTTCATGACAATTAATCACTACCACTTCATGGTTTTTCTTGAGAGTTTTAGAAAGCACTCGAGCAAGTCTACTGGATAATTTTGCATCAAATGACTTTTTTAAATCAATCCAAACAGAGGGTCTGTCCTTAAAAATTTGCAGGCGCAAAGCAACCAATCCAGTTTGCCAGGCTTCTTGTACATTTTTTATCACTCTTCTTTGTAGTAATTCTAAAAGAGTTTCAGTTTTTACAAGTGATCTGTTTAAAGACCTCTCCCAAAAATTTTTAAGTGATAAAACTACAATCCAATCAGTAATCACGGTGGCTAAAAGATCAGGACGACGAATGGTTAAACTGAGTGATTTTAAAAAATAATAAAAACATCCAAAACCACCAGGAACAATCCCATGCCAAAATAATTGCCAAAAATAATTCATTTTTTGTTTCAAACTTAAATGAGAAGAAACAAGAGTTTGCTTCATATGAGGCAGTTTATGAGCTAAACGACGATAGGTAACATGATGAGTTAAAAGCCGTACATAAAGACTTTTATAACCTTCGACCAGTTCATCATAAGTCATCTGAAGGGGAATAATATTGGTTAAGGGGGCTGTATTATCAGGAGTATTTATATTGCGCAAACGTCCTGCCTCATAAAGACGTTTATGGAGAGGTGTCTTGGGAGCAGCATATAAAAGCCCCACCATGGCCATTGCAATTCCCGAAGAAACAATAAATTCATACTGTCGATCAAAAATAGTTTTATCATCTGAATCAAAACCAACAATAAATCCGGCTGTTATATCGATTCCATAGGAATAAATGGTTCTGAGAGAAGTTAAAAGATCCCCTCGCAAATTTTGAGTTTTTTTGGTCTCTTGAAGACCTGCAGCACTTGGCGTTTCAATTCCAATAAACACCCATTCAAAATTGGCTTGTTTAAACAAAGCCATGAGTTCGCTATCCTCAGCCATATTAATCGAAGCTTCAGTACCAAAGCTAAAACGATAATGATGCTTTTCTTGATATTCAGCCAAAAAATGTAAAAGTTTTTTCGCCAAAGCCCGATTTCCTATCAAGTTATCATCAACAAAAAAAACACCAGTTATTCCCTGGGCACGTAATACATCAAGCTCTTGCCCAATTTGTTCTACTGTTTTTGTTCGCGGCTTACGGCCAAACATAACAATAATGTCACAAAATTCGCATTGAAACGGACAACCACGAGAAAATTGGAGGGATACTTTTTGATAAGATTGAAGTTTAATCAGATCATAACGCGGCACAGGCGATGTGGTAACATCAACAACATCTGTTTCTTGATAAAGCTTCTCTGGTTTGCCAGCTAAAAAATCAACACAAAACTTTGGCCAAATATTCTCCGCCTCACCAGAAACAATGGTATCGGCTAACCCTTCATATTCTTCAGGACAAAGAGAAGCATAGGAGCCACCAACTACTGTATAAATTCCACGCCTCCGAAAATGTTCTAAAATTTCCTTTTGTCGTGATACCTGCACTCCCATACCACAAACTCCTACGATATCAGCCTTAAAAGACCAATCGATTGGTTCTACATTTTCATCAATAATTGTAATTTCCCAATTTTGTGGTGTAAGGGCTGCAAGGGTTGCCAAGCCTAATGGAGAATTAACAGCTTTTTTATCTTTGATAATTGTATTCATGGCCCAAGAGAAACTCCAAAAACTCTCAGGAAATTTGGGATTGATAAGTAAAAGTTTCATAAAGAGGTGATATTGATCATATAAAAGAGATGATGTCTAGTTTTTAGTTGCCAGATCGTCTACCCTTAAACTAAGGGTCTTTCTAAAAAACGATACTGAACGGCTTCTAAAAGATGGGAGGTTTCAATCACACTTACCCCTGCTAAGTCTGCAATGGTTCGAGATACTTTTAAAATACGATCGTGGGCCCTGGCAGATAGATGAAATTTGTCCATTAAATTTTTCATAATTTGTTTTGATTCGGGTTTTAATTCACAATATTTACGAATATTTTTTGACCCCATGTGAGCATTTAAAGAATGATTTTTAAATCTTTTTTGTTGCAAACATCTCACCTCATCTACTCTTTTTCGAATGACAAAAGAAGCTTCTCTATTTGTAAGAGAAGAAGAAATATCTTCATAAGTAATGGGAGGAACAAAAATTTGAAGATCCATGCGATCCAATAGCGGACCAGAAATTTTAGCCCTATATTTTTGAACCTGATTCGGACCACAAATACAAGCAATGCGCGGATGCCCTAAGTATCCACAGGGGCATCCATTCATCGCTGCTATTAAAATAAAATGAGCCGGATAAGTAAGCGATAACCCCGAACGAGAAATGGTTACTTCACGTGATTCGAGTGGTTGTCTTAAAAGTTCAATAACATGCTTTTTAAATTCAGGAAGCTCATCTAAAAAAAGAACCCCATGGTGTGCCATCGATACCTCACCAGGCTTTGGAATAGAACCCCCTCCAATAAGACCAGCATCTGAAATACTATGATGAGGAGCACGAAAAGGGCGTTCACTTAAAAGAGAACTTTGGTTTTTAATAAATCCCATCACACTATAAATGGCTGAGGTCTCCAAACTTTCTTCAAAGCTAAGAGGAGGCAAAATTCCTGGTAAACGCGAAGCCAACATGGTTTTCCCAGAACCAGGAGATCCAATTAAAAGTACATTGTGACCACCACAAGCTGCAATTTCTAAGGCTCTTTTGGTTTGAAATTGACCACACACATCTTGAAAATCATGAGATATCTCCTCCAACTTCGGTAAAAACTTTTGTGCCTGCAAAGGTAAAAATTCGTGTTTGCCCTCCACCAAATCAACAGCTTCACTTAAATTTTCTAAAGCATAAATTGTTAAGCCCTCAACTACCGAAGCCTCCCCTGCATTTTCCTTGGGAATAATCACCTTCGAAATTTTCTTTTTTTTAGCTAGTAAAAGAAGGGGAAGCAATCCACGAATCGAACGCAAGCGCCCATCCATGGATAACTCTCCAAAAAAAAGATATCCCGGCATGGAAGTAACACTAATAAATCCACTTGCTGATAAAAGCCCCAAGGCAATGGGAAGATCAAAGGCTGTTCCTTCTTTGCGAATATTGGCAGGAGCCAGGTTAATTGTAATTTTCCTTTGAGAAAAATCGAAACCGCTGTTTTTGATAGCTGCAATCACCCTCTCACGGCTTTCTTTAACTTCGCTCTCAGGAAGCCCCACCATGTGCCACTGAGGAAGAGATTTGCGACAAATATCAACCTCGATATCAACTAAATAAGCATTAAGCCCCAATAAACCCGCCGTACGAAGACTAGCCAACATACCCTTCTCCCTCTCTCTTTATCTCTTCAAACATCGTGCCATTATAAAAATAAAACGCTCTTGTCATCTCTTTGAAAAATAGAGTGATTTTTTTTGAAAGAAAAAATACTCCAAAAAAAGTTTTAAAACAAAACCCTTGGCGTTTGATTTACGCACAGGTATTGTTAAAGAACCATGGCACAAGTAAAAACAGGCCTCGATCTTGTTTCTCAAAGGTTAAACTCTTACACTGGAAAAAGAATAGCCATCCTAGCCCATGCAGCCAGCGTTACGTCAAAGCTTCATCATTTGGTGTCTCTTCTCATTCAAAATTCAAAAATTCATTTTTCAAAAATTTTTAGTCCTGAACATGGGTTATGGGGCCATGCTCAAGACATGGAAAATGTGTCTTACTCTATCGATCCCCTTTCTCAAAAGCCCATCATCAGTTTGTACGGAAGAGATTTTGCATCACTCTCTCCCAAAACAAGTGATTTGCATGATGTTGATATTTTAATTTGTGATCTTCAAGATGTAGGGGCACGCTATTACACTTTTATCTACTCTATGGCTCTTTGTATGCGTGCGGCAGCAAAAACAAAAACCAAAATCATTGTGCTCGATAGACCTAATCCTCTCAATGGAAAAACCATTGAAGGTCCCATTTTAAAAAAAGGCTTTGAATCCTTTGTTGGGCTTTATCCACTGCCCGTAAGACATGGCATGACTTTAGGAGAATTAGCTCTTTATTTTAAAGATCTGGATCAAAGCGATTGTGATTTAGAAATTATTCCTCTTAAAAACTGGAACCGATCTTCTTACTTTGATGAAACAGGCCTCTCCTGGGTTTTGCCCTCTCCCAATATGCCAAGCCTTGCTACAACCCTTGTTTATCCAGGAGCCTGCCTCATTGAAGCAACTCAAATTTCTGAGGGAAGAGGCACCACCCGTCCTTTCGAATTTGTTGGAGCGCCCTTTATTAATTCCTTCGATTTAACCCATGCACTCAACAAAATAAAACTACCAGGAGTACTTTTTCGCCCCATCCACTTTTGTCCTACTTTCCAAAAACTGGCAGATCTTGATTGTAGGGGAATTCAAATTCATGTCAAAAATAGAAATCAATACCAACCATTTTTAACAGGTATTGCTATTTTAAAAACTATTTTCGATCTCTATCCCAATCATTTTGAATGGCGAAACACTCCTTACGAGTTTGTGAGTAAAATTCCCGCAATTGATTTATTATATGGATCAAATGAATTAAGAAAACACCTGGAAGAAAAAACTCCTCTAACAAAAATAGCATCCTCTTGGAAAAAAGAAGAGGAAGAATTTAAAAAAACAAGACGGAAGTACCTACTCTACTGATGATAGATTTTACGAACAAATGCAGAAAGCAGTTCAAAGGCTTCTGATGTGTTTTTTTGAATGCCACATTCTTTGGCAAGTTTGTTGAATTTTGGTTCCCAGTTAGCTGGTGGTGGGTCAAGTTTTTGGGGAATGGGATGTGTGTCACGATATTCAAAAACTTTTGTGATTGCCATTTTTAAGTGTTTCTTTTCGAGCTTTTCAAGCCCAATCAATAAAATGAGATCAATCAAATCTTTGACTCTGGATTTGTCTGATTCTTCTCTTGGAAAAGTATAAGCATGAAGTTTCTCTGCAAATTGCTGTGCTTTGGAAATACAAGGAAACGGTTTGTTTTTAATGCCGGCAAATTTCAAAAAATTTTTGCTTTCAAGATGCTCAACAGGATCAATAATGAGAGAGGTCGTAACAATATCGATGGGAAATTGAACAAACAAGCGCCCATCCAATTGGGCTACTACCGGATAACGATATCCACCATGCGGAGGGGCTTCTAAATTTAATTTGGGAGTACCAATCAAAAAAATAAAAAAATCAGGATAAATTTTTGATGTAACTGCGTCTTGCAATACTTGACGTAAATTTTGATTGCTGTCGTTATGAAACCGTACCCATTTTTCTTTAACAATCAAATCAATGTCTTTTGTTATACGCGATCCTTTGAATCTAAGCTCCATGGCATAACCCCCTTTTAGTCGAAGATCATTGGGTAAGAGTTCAAAAAAACGAGAAAGCAAACAATCAAAAGCAACTTGTGTTCGCAGTTTTTGCAGGTCAACGCCCCTGTTGCGTGAGTGAGTTTTTAAACGTTCTTCCAAAGCCATTCGAAACGCCGTTGCTGTGGCATATTTTTTAGTCATAATCTATTCTCAATTTGAGCCAGTCGAAAAATGTGCTTGGCAAGTGATGGGTGTTTTTCAACAAGTTTTATGGTATCTTTTTCCGTTAATAATCCTTGTTGAAAAAACTCTTTGAGGGCTTGTTTGATGATGTCCTCAGAGAGGACGCCTTCTGCGAGAAGATCTGTAACGGTTTTAAACGGTGTTGTGACTGAAAATCCTGTTTTTTTTTGAATTTCATCGATTGTGAGATCAGCTCGATGCAAAACTAAAACAGTAGGCCTATTGCCAGCTTTGCGGAACTGCTTAGGTACAGTCATGTGTAACTTGGCAGGCAAAACATCGCTGACCTCATAAAGACTCAAAGCCGTTTCGTGGGAGTATACCCCTTGTGGAATATCACTTTGATTTCTTGACCACAATGACCACAAAACAAACTCACCTTCAGGAGATTGTGGAAAATTGGCCAATCGATAAATACCACGATGTTCACGCACCCAATGGCCCTTATTGACGTGGTACGGGTGATTTACAGCACTGTAACCGGCAAGGGAGGCTTGTTTACTGGTAAAATACCCAAGCTGGGTTTCTGCAATTTGATAGAGTTTAGTTTCTTGGTCTGGCTTCATAACAAATTACTATTAAATATTAATAATATATTACTTTAAAAAAATATAATGTCAACATAATACTATTATTTTTTAATAATAATTTGCTTACAATCGCTTTTGCCCCTACAACACATATTCCATCAGGCGTTTTGCAGAAAGTACATCCTCTTTAATTTCACCCATGCCTATAAAATCTTCTTCGCCAAATAATTGATAAAAACCTTCCTGGTTTTTTTGGTTTAATTTTTTCCCCTGTCTTAGTTCTTTTACTTCGGTTCCTGTGAGTTGTAGTTTTGGCCAATGATTTAAGGCTTCGGAAATAGAAATAAGCTCAAAAGAATGAGCTGAATTTAAATTTTCTAATTGAATAGATTTTCCCAAATTAAAAGGTCCAGAAGCAAACCGGCACAAAGCACTTAAGTGCCCTACGCATCCCAACTTTTGAGCAAGACTAGAACCAATTTCTCGCACATAAGTTCCCTTAGAGCAGGAAATTTCAAACTGAATTTTTGGAAGATGTACACTTTTAACCAAAAGTGAATGAATGGTTACCGGCACTTCTTTTCGTTCAACAGTAATTCCTTTGCGTGCTAATTCATAAAGCTTTTTCCCATCCTTTTTCTTTGCAGAAAACATGGGAGGCAACTGATGATAAATCCCAATAAATGCATTGCAAGTATCTTGTACTAATTCTTGGGTAAGTGAAGGGATAGCGGCCTCTGAAATAACTTTCCCTGTATGATCCATGGTGTCTGTTTGGCAACCAAGAGTTAAAGTGGCCTCATAAATTTTAGGTTCCTCATTTAAATAGGAAAGAAATTTTAAACTTTCGTTAATTCCTACCACCAAAAGACCAGAAGCAAAAGGATCGAGGGTTCCTGTATGTCCAATTTTTTTAAAAGGAAATTTGCGAAGTAAATCTAAAATATCATGAGAGCTTGGGCCACACGGTTTATTAATAAGTAAAAAACCATTCATGAAAGATTTTTACGAAGCTCGGAAAGAATAATTTTTTTAATGGATGAAAGAGGTCCTTGCATTTCACAACCCGAAGCCTTGCGATGTCCCCCTCCCCCTAGCCTTTTAGCTAATTTGCCAACATCATAAGAACCATTAGAACGAAAACTTATTTTAAAAAATCCTCTCTTTTGTTCAATAAACATGGCACACACCTGAACGCCTTCTAAAGTTCTTAAATGAGAAGCAAGGGCTTCGGCTTGTTCTAAACTGGCCCTGGTTTTTTTAAGCTGAGCCAAACTCACACTCGCCATTAAAATTTTACCTCCCATTTTTATTTCCATATGAGTCACCACATCACAAAGCATTTTAAACCAAGACAGCGGCTGGGTTTCAAAACAATTTCTGGCAACAAGCCAAGGATCTACTCCAGAATCAAGGCAAAGTTTGGCTAATTCAAAAGTTTCTCTATTGGTATTGGAGTAACGAAAAGAACCTGTATCTGTAATTAATGTGCAATACAAGTTGGTGGCTATCTCATAACTTAATTTTTTAACTCCAAGAGCTTTTAAAACATGGTAAACTACAATACCTGTTGAAGAAGCATTGGGGAGAACAAAATTTAAATTCCCCTCATGAACACTCACAGCATGATGATCCAAACATATAATCTTTCCGAGAAAGGGATGGTTGAGAAAACTCTCACCTACTCGTCCTTTCTCTCCCACATCTACCATCAGGGTAAGATCAAATTTTTTTGCAGATGGAAGCAGGCAAGAAAACTTTTTTACACCTGGTAAAAACTTAAGATTTTTAGGAATAGAATCTTGATTATAAAGGTAGGGATTTTTCTTCATCTTTTGGAGTGCAAAATAAAGACAAAGAGCCGAACCAACCACATCCCCTTCGGGTAAACGATGCCCTACAATTAAAATATTTTTTGCATCATAAATAAGCTTAACAATCTCATCTAATGTAGATTGTTTACTCATTGTGTTCTTTTTTAATCTTTTCAAAAATTTCATCCAAGTTATTTTTATCTCCGATGAAATCATCTAAACGAAAATCTAAATCTGGAGTGTAACGAAGAGGGATAGAAGAGCCTAGGTGTTTTTTTAAAAACCCCTTACACTTGCGAAAACCTTTTAAAGCATCGTTTGCCTTAGATTTATCGTTTAAATCAAAAAACACTTTAGCTTGGCTAAGATCAGGAGAAAGTTTAACCCGGGTTACCCGCACTAAACTGAGTCTCGGATCACGCACATGGGTTAATAAAATATTAGATAATTCTTGATAGTAGGAGGTCTCAATTTTTTTAAGTCTTAAGTGTTCCATTCCTAGAGGCTAGTTTGAATTAATTCGATCTCAAAGGCTTCAATGACATCCCCTGTTTTTACATCATTATATCCTTCGATATTCATTCCACACTCAAAGCCTTGTGCCACTTCTTTTACATCATCCTTAAAACGTTTGAGGGAAGAAACTTTTCCCTCATAAATCACCACATTATCTCTTAAAAGCCTTAAGTGGGCTGATCTAGCAATGTTTCCATCAACCACATAGCAACCCGCAACCGAACCCACCTTGGAAATAGAAAAAACTTGGCGAACCTCGGTTCTTCCCAAATATTTTTCTTTCTTGGTAGGAGCTAAAAGCCCTTGCATAGCCAGTTTTACATCATTAACCATCTCATAAATAATTTTATAAAGCTTAATGTCTACCCCTTCTGACTTAGCAACATTTAAAGCCATCGTTTCAGGACGCACATTAAACCCAATAATAATGGCATGTGAAGCAGAAGCTAAAAGAACATCAGATTCACTAATTCCACCAACAGCAGAATGAACTACTTTAACCTTTACCTTTTCTGAAACAATTTTATTTAAGGATTCCGTAACAGCTTCAAGAGAACCATGAACATCGGTTTTAACCACGATGGAAAGTTCCTTAATTTCCTGTCCTTGAGATTTTGCAAAAAAATCCTCCAAAGAAATTTTTGAATTTTGAGCCTGGGCTAACTTTCGCTTTTGATCTGCTCTATTTTCTGCAATATCCTTGGCGACTCTTTCATCTTCCACCACATTAAAAATATCTGAAGCATGTGGTACTTCGGTTATTCCCATCACTTGAACAGCATAGGAAGGATGGGCGGAGTCTACTGCCACCCCCTTATCATCCATCATAGCACGCACTCGACCAAAGGTAGTTCCAGCAACTACAGCATCTCCTACTTTTAAAATTCCTTTTTGAACCAAAATAGTACAAATAGGTCCCCGATTACGATCTAATCTTGATTCAATCACTGTTCCTTCTGCCATGGCATTAACATCAGCTTTTAATTCTAAAACTTCAGATTGAAGTAAAATAGCTTCTAGCAGTTCGCTAATCCCTTGCTTCTTCTTAGCAGAAACAGGACAATAGAGGGTATCCCCACCCCATTCTTCAGGTGATAATCCACGTTCAGATAATTGTCTTTTTACACGATCTAAATCTGCCTCGGGCTTATCAATTTTATTTACGGCCACTACAAGAGGCACCTCTGCTGCCTTGGCATGATCGATGGATTCTAAAGTTTGCGGCATCATTCCATCATCTGCTGCAACTACTAAAACCACAAGATCTGTAACCGATGCCCCTCTAGCACGCATTGCTGTAAACGCTTCGTGGCCTGGAGTATCTAAAAAAGTAATTTTGCCCTTAGGAAAGCTAACCGTATAGGCTCCAATATGTTGGGTAATACCACCAGCCTCGAAGTCGACCACATTACTTTTACGAATAGCATCTAAGAGAGATGTTTTCCCATGATCCACATGTCCCATCACGGTTACAATGGGAGGACGAGCTTCTAACTTTTCATGAATATTTTTTTGTGCATCGTTAAAAACTTTTTGTTCATTAAAAGCTACATTCTTCACTTCATATTTATATTCTTGTGCGATCACACAAGCCGTATCAAAATCTAAGGGTTGATTAACCGTTGCCATCGTTCCCATATCCATGAGTTTTTTGATAATCACCCCAGATTTAATTCCCATGGCCTTGGCTAAATCACCAACCCAAATGGTATCTTTCATTTCTACAATTCTTTTACTGGCTTTGGTTTCAGTGATAAGAGTTTTTTGAAGACCTTTTCTTGAAACAATTTTCTTTTTCTTGGAAAGACGAGAAGGTTTAAAAACGCGCTCTACTCCCACCCTACTCGTATCTGTATGCGCTATACGTGTAATTTGTGAGATATCACTGATTCTGCCAAATTCTTCTTCATCAACTTCAATTTTATCATCCTTCTTTTTAACAACCTTTTTAAGGCGATTTTTTTTCTCTTCTTCTTCCTTCTCTGCATCACTTAAAGTTACCAGAGAAGTCAGATCAGGTATTCCAGGTATCTTAGACTCTGGTTTAGGAGGAAGTTTAATAAAACGAGGTTCAGCTACATTGGAAACTGCTGTAGTTATGTCAGTAGATTGTTGAACTAAAGCCGCACCTTCAGTTTGGGGGCTTGTTGAAACAGCAGTTGGACTCTCCTTAGATTCTACTGCTTGAGCCTCTTTTTCAACGATGTTTGCTCGCCGCCTAATAATGGTCGACTTAATCCGTTTTTCAACAATTTGTGTTTTTTGCTCCATAGTTAATTAAACAGCTGGGGCATCGCCACCAGTTGTAGGGGCTTCATTGTTTTTTTCAGCCCTTTTTAAAATAATACCCTTACGTGGGCTTCTTACTTGCTCTTCAGGTGGGCGGCTAGTAACTGCAAGGCTAGCATTCTCAAAAATCTCACGCAACTTTCCCTGGTCCATACCAGGAATAGTTAAAAATTCATCCAGCCCCAGATCAACAATTTCCTCGGCAGTTCTAAAAGCATTACTGTAAAGAAGAGTTGCCATCCCTTCGTCCACCTTAAGATCTTCAACCAATTTAGCTTTTGCTAGTTTAGCTAATTCTTCAATTTTGCTTTCACTATAAATATCAATACTCCATCCAGTTAAGTTTGCAGCCAACCGAACGTTTTGTCCTTTCTTGCCAATGGCAAGAGAGAGTTGATCATCGGGAACAATAATTTCCATGGACCTTTGTTTTTCTTTTACAATCACTTTACTTACTTCAGCTGGTGCTATGGCATTGCATACAAACTTGGCAGGGTCATCATCCCAAAGAACAATATCAATTTTTTCACCTCGAAGTTCTTGCACCACACTTTGCACACGCGAACCCTTCATACCCACACAGGCTCCAACAGGATCTACATCACCATCGCGCGAATAAACAGCCACTTTGGCTCTCACTCCTGGTTCACGCGCACAACTTTTAATTTCAACAATCTCCTCTGAAATCTCAGGAACTTCCATATCAAACAGACCTTTTAATAAATGAGGATGACGTCTCGACAAAATAACCTGCGCTCCCTTACCGGAAGTATTTAATTCCATAAAGTAAGCTTGAATACGATCTCCTGCCTTATAGGCTTCGTTAGGAATAAGTTCACGATGGGGAATAATTGCTTCTGTTTTACCTAAATCGACAATCAAGTTGCCTTTTTCATAACGTCTAAAAATTCCAGAAATAACTTGTCCCACACGATCTTTGTATTCTTGAAATACAATATCTCTTTCAGCATCACGCAATTTTTGGATAATCACTTGTTTAGCTGTTTGGGCAGCAATACGACCTAATTCATTGATATTAAGTTTTTGTCCGATGCTATCTCCTAAAGCCGCATCGGGATCTAATACAGCAGCATCTTTAACAAGAATTTCGATTTCTGTATCTTCTACTTCCTCAACCACTGTTCTAAACTGGAACAGTTCTACCTCTCCCACTTCTTCATTGTAATGGGCTTCTAAATCTCCAACAAAACCCAACTTTTTTCTTGCAGCCCCCATCATGGCCTGTTCAATGGCCTCAATGAGAGAAGTTTTAGGTATGCCTTTATCTTTTTCGATTTGTTCTAAAACACGATTTAAATCCAAATTCATGATAACTCCTTGAAAAAAAACTTTACCCCCAAGGGCAAAGATGAGCCTTTGCTACACTTTCAAACAAAAGTTCATAATCCTTTTGATCAATTTCCATGGTTAAAATATTTTCATCCATTTTTTTTAAAAGACCTTTGTAATTTTGTCTGCCTTCTAGAGGAATTTTAGTTTTTAACTTAATAGTTTGTCCCACAACCTTGCGAAAATGCTCTTTACTTCTTAAAGGCCGATCCAAACCTGGAGATGAAACCTCCAAATCATAGGGGCTATTAATCAGCCCTTTTACCTCAATAATATCCTCAATGGAATGGCTTACTCGTGAACAATCATCAAGGCTAACATTTCCTTCTTTTTTCTCTAAAAGCACCCTTAAAATTCTTCGCCCTAAATCTTTCGTCCAGTAAATATCGTAGACGACTAAACCTTCCTCACCCACAATGGGAGAAACTACATTTGCGACAGATTGTTCCAAAACATCCACTGTAAAAATAAAAAAAAGGGCCATGATTATCATTGGCCCAAACATAAAATGACCAAACTTTGAATGGTTATAACGAGTTAGAGCAAAAATTGCAATCAAAAAGGCTTAGACTTTTTCTCTAAAAAAATCAATGAGTTGTTCTATATCCAAAGGGAGTGGGGCTTCTATTTTTAAGGGTTTATTCGTTATGGGATGTGTAAACTCTAATTGATGAGCATGAAGAGCCTGCCTTTTAATAGGTACTTTTATGGGCACCATTGGCACCATTGTACCTGGCACCATTGGCACCATTGTACCTGGCACCTTTGAACCATAAATTTTATCCCCTACTAAGGGGTGGTTGATATGAGTCATGTGTACACGAATTTGATGAGTGCGCCCTGTAACTAAACGAACTTTAAGCAACGTTGCTATATTATCATAACGTTCGACAACCCAGTATTCTGTTCTGGATTCTTTAGCATCATCTGCCTCAGAAATTTCTACTTTTTTACCGTCTTTAAAAATTCCTTTTTTAATACCAGCTTCAATGATTCCATGTTCTTTTTCTACACTTCCCCAAACCACAGCTGTATAGATTTTTTTAACTTTGCGTCCACGAAATTGATCGGCCACTGTATTGGCACTTTTTTTCTTAGTAAACAAGAGGATACCAGAAGTTTCTTTATCTAAACGATGAATTTGTCCTACATAGGGATAATAGGTGCGTAAAAAACGCTTTTCGTTGGTTCTTTTAAGGTAGGCATTTACATTGAGTACAAAAGAATCATAATCAATGAGGGCTGGTTTATTGGTGATTAATAAAGCATCGTCCTCATAAAGAACAGGAACAAAATGATAACGCGATCTATCTGCTAACCCGATCTTAGCTTGTGATTCTTGAAGAGTAACAACATCCCCGGCTTTTAAAAACCATCCTGAAACAAGTTGAACCTGACCATTAACAGAAACTTCGCGATGGTTGATAGACTGCTTAATTTTACGATGCGACCAATCTTCCATTTTTCCATGTAAGAAACTATCGAGCCGCTTACCTTTTTCTGATTTTTTAACTCTGAATTTTTGAAGCATACACGTTCGTGGATTGCCAGAAACGGGTCCTGCCGCCAGGAGGTTTCCCGCCAGTGCTCATCCGCCTGAAGCGGATTGCGCGCTGTCGGAAGCCCTCCTCCTGGCGTCACCCGTAATGCCGTAAAGTCATAAAGCCACCCGCTTCTTCTATTAGTCCATCAATTCACGTGACAAGACCACCGTAAATTCTCCACGTAAATCCGATTGCATCACCTCATCTAATACTTGCGGTGCACGTCCCCAGTGGTAGGTTTCAAACTGTTTAGTCATCTCACGTCCAATCATGAAATAAAAATCTGAAAAAACTTCCTTCCATTCTTCTACATGTTTTGTAATTTTATGTTTGGATTCAAAAAAACAATGAGTTCCATCCAAATCACAAATTTGTTTATAAATCCTAAATCGTTTTGATTTAGTTGGTGGAAAAAATCCCCAAAAATGAAAAGGCTGGGTGGGCATACCCGAAACCGAAAGTGCAGCAATAGCAGCAGAAGCACCAGGAATGGGAATAACTTCTATCCCCTCTTTTCGGGCCCGCGCCACTAACCTGGCCCCCGGATCAGAAACCGTAGGTGTTCCTGCATCAGTAATGATGGCAATGTTTTTGCCAGACATGAGTTTAGAAATTAAAAAATCTTCTGTTTTTTTAGCACTGTACTCAAAATAACTAGTTATGGGTGTTGTAATACTAAATTGTCCCAATAAAATTCGGCTATGGCGTGTATCTTCACTGGCAATCAAATCAACTTGAGATAAAACTTCTTTAGCTCGTGAAGAAAAATCACCTAGATTTCCAATAGGAGAGGCTACAATATTCAAGGAACCCTTTTGATATTTCATAAAAAGCAACCCTTGGGAAAGGGAATCAAAAAATCTCCACTTAAGGGATCCTTTTTAGAAAAAATTTCCTGAAGGTTTAACACAGGGGTGAAGCATAAATCTAAATTTTGAAACTGTCTTGTCCATTCTTCACGTGTTTTTTGAAGAAAAATCTCTTTTAATTCTTGTTTGATTTGAGGATTTGCATCTAAAAAAGTTTTCTCCCCATCTTTCCACTCTGGTTTTTTAATAATGTCACAAAATGGGTTCCAAAATTTAGTTTCTAGGGCTGCCAGGGCTATTTTTTCGTTATCCTTGGTTTTATAAATTCCATAACGAGCCAACCCCCCGGATAAATAAAAAAATTCTCCACCAAACTGACTTAAAAGAATGGGAAGCATGCCTGTGAGGCGCATGGCATGACTCATCGAAAGATCTAAATGGCTTCCCTTCCCCTGGAAGTTTGCTTGATAGAGGGCACTCATAATCATCAAAGCCGACCAAATTCCTCCACCTACTAAATCTGCCCACTGAATTGAAGGGAGTGCTTCTTCCTTAATTAATCCAGCCAACGACATAAAATTAAGATCATGCCCAGCAAGATGACTCATGGAAGTTTTTTGGCCATACCCTGTAATAGAAGCTAAAATAATTTTTTTATTTTTTGATTTTAGTTTTTGGTAAGAAAATCCCATTTTAGAAAAAACACCAGGACGATAAGATTCAATCACCACATCAGATGTTTTGCATAATTGATAAAGGGTTTTAATTCCCTTTTTATCTCTGAGATTGAGAGTGATTTTCTTTTTATTAAAATTAAGGGCGTGATAAAAAAGTCCTTCTCGACCTTCCCGACCTTCACCTTTTGATACAAAGGGTGGATAATGTTTTAAATAATCTCCCAACTCACTATCTTCAACTTTCATCACCTTGGCTCCAAGGCTTGCCAAAACAAAGGAACAGTAAGGCCCTGGCAAAAGTCTTGAGAGATCAACAACAGTAATGCCCTTTAAAGGTTTAAATTTTTTCAACGTGCCCATAAAAGAAAAAACCCGCTAACTGGTAGCGGGTTTTTATTTTTTAATAAGATGCAATGCAAACTATCTTTTCTTCTTTTTTGAAGAAGATTTTTTCTTTGAAGACTTCTTAGCCTTCTTCTTCTTTGCTGCCATGTTGGCCCTCCTTTTATGGTGTGGGTTAACTTATCTTATGAATTATAAAGAGTATTTCACCACAAAGTCAACATTAAATTCATGTTTTCATTTATTTTTTCAAAAAAGAGAACCAATAGGGCTGTCAAGAAAAAAATTATTCGAAGCCTGGAGTTGCCAAATCAAGATTCCACTCTCCAGTTTCATGCAACTGATAAGCCTCATCATCAATGCCAGAGCCATTTGCATCGGCAACATCAATTGAATCAATCAAGGCTCCGGTATCATCGCGCAAATTTAAAACAACAGTTGTTTTTAAATCTCCGGGCAAATCTCCTACAATTAAAAATTCTTCATTATTAAAATAATCGAGGCTTCCGCCTGCAAAAAATAGCAATGTTTCATCACTTTCTCCAAAAATAAGGGTTTCATCTGTTCCATCCAACATTTCCAAAGACCAACCTGAAAGATTAACGCTACTTCCACCATTACGGAGTTCGATCCATTCATCAGTTGAACCAATGGTTCCAACGCCAGGTATTGAATCAAAAGCAATTCTATTACCACCAGTTGTATCATTCCAATCTTGTTGTGGATCGGCCACCACTTCGCTGATAAAAACAGAATCCGGAAATTGATAAACAGTTTGGATTTCTGTACTTTGTGAAGCAACACTTGTTTCTTCTTGAATTTGGAAAATACTTACAAAATATTGATTTCCCTGCCCTGGAGTTTGAGTCAAAGGAAAATGTTTTGGATTTTGAATAGCAGAAGTTACAATGATGGTAAAAAATCCGTTTGGTAAAACTTGTGCAGGTTGCCAAACGAGAGTTTTAGCATCTTCCGATAGTGTTGTGCTACCTTCAACAAGATTAAATTCTTCATCTGCCAAGGTTGAATCGATAGTGTCGGTATCAGAAGCACTATAATTCCCTTCCACTATCATAAAAGATTCTTCAGTGAGAGTGTTTGGATTAATAGCTTCTGAAAATTTGATTTCAACTTTATTTACAGTAGAAAGAAAAGCATTGTTACTGGGAATTACCTCGTAAACAAAGGGCTGGCTTGAGTGAGAACTGGGTAAAGATGAACAAGCACAAAGAAAAATAAACAGAAAACATTTTTTCATGAACATTCCTTTCTTTTGCTCCACTGGTTACTAAACTGGTTATGAGTGATTACATTGAGAGCCTCGGTTAATTGATCGATTTTAAAACAAGAACTTTCTCCTTTAGTTTTAACTAGTTTTTTTCTTTCCCAATAAAGTTTGTAAACGAGGTCACGCAAGTTGTGACGTAGCTTGTACCGCTCGTTTACCAAATTTTGGGCTGTTAATTGTGAAGGATGAAAAACAAGGGAAGAGAGTTTCCAAACAAAACGACTTCGAACTAAAATACCTGTGTTAGAGGAAATATCTAAATCACTATCTTCGGGCCCTACAACCACTCCGCTACTTGAAACAGAAATATTATCGGAGATAGAAATGCTGGAAGTATCTTTTAACGAATGATCGTATCCTAAATAAAAATCAGGAAGCCAGGCACTTTTTTTCATTTTGTGTTCCAGATTTTTAAGAGACGCTAAATCAATACCTTCTGCTTTAATGGCCACTTGGATTACTTCGGTTATAGATGGTTCTGCCGAAAAACTTTTTCCAGAAAACATCACAAAAAATATTCCAATGAAAAAATATTTATAATGAAACTTCATCACGGAGAGGGATTAAGCAAAACGTATGCCATACATCAAAACATTGAAATAAGAAGAGTTTTTAAAAAAGAAAGGTTTTATGAGTTTGATTTGTAGACTTTGAGCGTTTAAAAAATAGAGTGATAGCTTTTGATTGACCTTCTTTTTTTGCTAACTTATAAGATTCAATCATATTTTTTAGGCGCGGTCGCCAAGTGGTAAGGCCAGGGTCTGCAAAACCCTTATACGTCGGTTCAATTCCGACCCGCGCCTCATCCGGCTTTCATAAAAGGCTGGCTGCTGCGTTGGGTTTCGTCGTGAAATCCTCAGCGTATGTTCATATACGCCTCCGGTTTCACTCCTCACCCGCCTTGCATCCAATCCTTTTATGAAAGCCTCTTTGAAAAGTTAGGAAATTCTCAAAAAGGGTTGGTGGCAAGGCGCCGGCAAATTTGTAACCGGAGCGTACTTAATGGTACGTGAGGATTACAAATTTGTTGGCAACGCAGTCAACGACCCTTTTTCAGAATTTCCTCAGCCCGGGTGGTGGAATTGGTAGACACACAGGACTTAAAATCCTGCGGGGCTTTACCGCCCTGTACCGGTTCGATTCCGGTCCCGGGCACCCAACTTCGCCAAGGCTCCGTCGCGGCAAGCCCACAAAATTTAATTTTTGCTAGGCTTGTCCGCCGTAGCTTTAGCGAAGGCGGATTCCGGTCCCGGGCACCATTTTTTTGAACCCTTCTTTTCATGCATTGTCTCTAACTCCTTAAAATCCCTACATTCATCACATGGCACATCTTTTGCTTGTAGCACTATTTAAGTGATCTTGACATGATATCATTTTTGATACTATAATGAAGGTGGATAAATTAATTTCTAAACTTTTTGCACTCAACCTTAAGAAAAAGGAATTAAATACTTTATTAAACAGGCTGGGATTTTCTTATCGTAAGGGAAAGGGGTCACATGAGGTTTGGAGTAAAGAAGGTTACATTCTCACTGTTTCAACTCACAACAAGGAAGTGCCGCGGTATATTTTAAAAGAACTCCTTGGTTATTTAAGAGAGCGCGATCTATTAGGAGAAAGCGATGAAAAAAAATAACACCAAATATTCTCTTGTGGTTACTTGGTCGGAAGAAGACCAGGGTTGGGGAATAAAGGTGCCCGAGCTTCCGGGTTGTTTTTCTTTTGTTAAAAACTTTAACGCCATTCTTAAAGCTTCTAAACAGGCTATTCAATCGTGGATTATGGAGGCTAAGAAGAACAAAATCGATATTCCCAAACCTATTTCCACTCATGACTACTCTGGTAAGTTCGTGACCCGTATTGATCCAGAACTCCATCGTACCCTGGCTATCCAGGCAAAACTAAAAGGAGAAAGCCTCAATCGCTTTGTTCAAAATCTCCTCCATCATTCTATTCACACCCATTAATTTCAATAAAATCTGGCTTTACCAACGGCAAAATTACAAATTATTTTCAAACCCAAGGCTAGACGCACGGCTACAGGCCAGCAGTTCACATAAAAATAGATTTTGTTTGGATAATCGAGTAAAAAAATATCAAGATTATGGCTTTAGCAAAACGTACTCGAAATATTTTTGATCCCAAATCAACAAAGCCGTACAAGTTGAGTCGTTCTAGATCAGAGGTTTGCACGCGTGCCTGAATTTTGCACTGAATTTTCCGAACTACCTCGCCCTAAATCCTATTTTTCTCTTTTTAGAAGGAGGCGGTTCCATTAATTCACGAATGGCATCAAAAACAACCTTGAACTGATGGTCGTACTTTTTTTCCAGCCCTGCTAATTTACGTGCCAAATCCTTATTTGTAGTGAGAAGCTCCCTTAGTTTTACAAAAGCCCGAACAACCTGAATACTAGCCTGAACAGCAATTTCACTATTGAGCACACTAGCCAACATAATGGCACCATGTTCCATAAAAACATAGGGCAACACCGTTGAATGTTTAAGGTTTTTGAACCGGTCGCAATTTGCGACCAGTTCCTTTTTTTCATCGATATCGAGTTGAAACGTAAAATCTTGAGGAAAGCGGGACCGGTTTCGCTTAACCTGTTCGTTAAGACGTTTGGTAGTAACCCCATAAATTGATGCCAAGTCTGCATCAACCATCACTTTATGCCCCCGAATAAGAAAAATAGATTTTGTTTTGATAATCAACTCATTTGCTTTTTGTTAAAATTTTTTCCTGCTCAATTAAAGCCCGTTCCTGCTCAAGTTCTTTTTGCCACTCTTTTTCTGTTGGCAAGTAAAGCTTGTATTTGGAAGCAAATAGCCTCTTGCTGTCTTTGAGAACAGAATATTTTGCAATCGCCTCGTTTTTCTTTGAGCAAAGAATCAATCCGATAGTTGGGTTATCATCCTTGCCACGGCAATTTTCTTCAAACATACGTACATAACTATCCATTTGACCAATATCCTGGTGAGTTAATTTTCCAATTTTTAAATCAATGAGCACAAAATATTTGAGAATGTAATTGTAGAAAACCAAGTCGGCATAGAAATCTTCTTCTTCAAATCTCATCCGTTTTTGGCGGGCGACGAAAGAAAATCCTTTGCCAAGTTCCAACAAAAAATTTTTCAGATTATCAATGATTGATTTTTCTAATTCAGATTCGCGTAGGCCTGGGGAGCTCTTTAAATTTAGGAATTCCAAAACATAAGGGTCACGGATAAATTCTTCCGGTTCAACTTGAGCCAGCTTTTCCTTTGCTTCTTTGACGATTGGAGTTTTGTGCTTACTCACTAGCAATCGTTCGTAATAAAAAGAATTGATCTGACGTTCCATCTGGCGAGTAGACCAATTTTGATCCATAGCTTCGTTCATGTACCACTTACGAGCTTGTTCATTTTCCACTCGCAACAGAAGGCGATAGTGGGTCCATGACAATTCGAGACGCGCTGCGTCTTGTTTTGGAAACATAAGATAAAACTGCCTCATTTTACGAAGATTAGTCAGATCAAACCCCTTGCCAAATTCCCCTGTTAATCGAGTAGAAAGGTCAGCCAGAATGGTTTCACCATAAGCCGCGCGTCTTTGTCCCCCTTGCTCTTCTTCTACAATCACTCGACCCACATTCCAGTAAGCTTCAACCATAATGAAATTGACGGAACGATATGCATTGGATCTGGCCTGTTCAATAATGTTACGAACGCGAGAATAAAAATCACACTTTGGATTTTGATCATTTTTTCCAACGATCGATTTTGATTTTTTCGAAGTCATATTTACTTTGATCTTCCCCCGAAAAAGTGGACACCAAAATTAAGCGGCGAGAGCCGTTAATTGTTGATGAGAACTTTCATACTCCACCGGGGTTTTATAACCAAGTGAAGAATGAAGTCTCTGTCTGTTGTACCAAACTTCAATGTACTCAAAAATTATTTTTATGGCCTCATTTCTGGTTTTAAATTTTGTTCTGTAAACTAATTCCACTTTCAACGTGTGAAAAAAACTCTCGGCAAATGCATTGTCATAACAGTTCGCTTTTCTGGACATGCTGGCTGTGATCGACAACTCTGCCAAGCGCTCCCTGTAGTTTTCTGCAGCATATTGGCTGCCACGATCTGAATGTCCTATGAGGGCTTGCCCCTTCAGACGCTCTGTTCTTCCCAAGGCCATTTCAAGAGCATTCAAAACCAATGACACTCTCATGTGTTCTGCCATAGAAAATCCCACAACCTTTCTGGTAAACAAATCCAAAAAAATCACCAAGTAAACCCATCCCTCATCAGTTTGAATATACGTGATGTCACTCGCCCACACCTGATGGGGCCTTGTGACTTGCTCTTGGGCCTCCTCTGTCTTGAAAATGCGCTCTGCTATGGGAAGATCGTGGTTAGAGTCCGTTGTCTTCACCCTGAATCTTTTCCTCGCTATGCCGCTCAAATCCAGTTTTTTCATCAGTCTCTCCACTCGTTTCTTGCTGCATGTTTCTCCGTCGGCCCTCAGATTCTCATACATGCGAGGAACCCCATAAGTGCCACGACTTGCCTTGTGCAGTTTAATAATCTTTTCAGACAGCCGCTTGTTGTCCAAAGCTCTCGTGGAAGGAGGGTTTTTCTTCCAACGATAATAACCGCTGCATGAGACCTTTAAAGTCTCACAGGCAACTGTGACATCCAAATTTACTTCAGCAATTTTTTTGACCATCTCAAACCTCACTTGAGATGGTCTTGTGAAAAAAAAGCTGCCGCCATCTTCAAAATCTGATTCACTTTTTTGAGCTTCTCATTTTCTGTTTTCAGTCTGTTAAACGCCTCAATTGAAAAACTTGAATCCTGTGATTGTAACGCCAACTGGGCCTCAGCTTTCCTTTTCCAAACCCGTATCCCGCTCTCATGCACTCCAAGTTCCCTTGCCGCTTTACTCACTGATCCAAGTGTCTTCGCCAATTCAACCGCCTGATCTCTAAACTCCTGCGTAAATATGCGTTTCTTTCTTTCCATACTCTACTCCTTTGTAAGCACTATATCGCTTAACAAAGTGTCCATCAAATCGGGGGAGGTTCAAAACGAAGATTTTTGCCTTCCCGATATACGATACTCGATACACGATAAACGAAATTTTGGACCAACGGGACAAAATTTGCGCGCCCGGCAGGACTCGAACCTGCTACCCCAAGCTTAGAAGGCTTGTGCTCTATCCAGATGAGCTACGGGCGCTTTAAAGGCTGTCGTAAATGCTTATCTGCTGCGTTGCCCATTTCGGGTCACTCGCTGCGACGTACCATCATAAGTACGTCTCACTCGGCCCCTCATGGGCGCCTTGCATCTAAAGCATTTTCGGCAGCCTTATGAAAACCAGGAGCTTCCTTAATAAATCCCTTAGAAGGTGATGGCAAGTTTTTTTAAGCTTCAAAAATCGTACGTGCTACTCTTGCAGTTTTTTTTGCTTCCTTAAATTTTGCAGACATGGCTCTTCGATGAGCAGTGCGATCCTCAGAGGCATCTATTCTTTCATAACCTGCAACATGTTCCACTAAAGCGTCTTCTATCGGCGCCCAATCAATCTCATCATGTTCAGCTAAGGCACTACGCACATTTGCTATAAAATCTGGGTGTTCAATCAACCATTGGTTTATGGCAAAAGTTTCAGTGGCATCTAAATCCCCGGTCAAATCAATCCACCAACCTAAATCTTCGTTGTTACCAGCCTTTCGTAAAAGTTGGGCAAGCGTGATGATGGGCATTTGTAGTGGAGGGCTGGGAGGAAAAGCTGGCACAACAGTTCTACGGGGTGCTGCTGGTTTTAAAAGTCCGGGTATGCTTTTTGCTGCCTCAACTAAATCTTTGAGAGTAGCTGGCGCTGCTTTACTGGCTTCTGACCCTGCTGTATCATTTGCTTCGGTTTGTGCATACACTCTCATCACTTGTGCTCGAAATTGTGTGACTTCAAGAGCCAGGTCTCTGATGCGTTTGGTATGCCGTGCCCGGTTAGGAAAATTAACTTCAAGAAGGGCGTTGATTGCACCTGCTGTTTCTGTAAGGCGAGTTAATACGATTAAAGTTTGTGGTAAATTGGCAGGATGTGTTGCGGGAGGCACAGCTTCAAGAGTTTGTAAATCTTCTCTTAATCCTAAGAGAGCAAGCTCCGCAATTATGAGGGGAACGCCTGCGGCTCTTGATTCAGCAGAAGTAGGAGGAGTAAACGGTATTTCTAATCCACGGGCTACCATTGTTGTGCCCATTGTTGTTCTGTGAAGAGTATCTTGTAGGGTTGCATCAGGAGCAGAAAGTGTATCTTGAAACTGAGTAATTAAAGCCAGCATCAAACGCCCATGTAAAATACAGGCTTCACCACGTTGTTGCTCAGTTATCACATCAACATAGTTTGTTGTAGGCTCCATAAAGGTAGCCATTCCTGCTACAAAGCTGGGATTTTGAAATAATCTAGTTCCCTCTCGTATAAGGGGCACAAGTGTATTCAGGTGTCTGGTTACTCGTGTTCGTGCTGCTGAGGCTTGAGCAGATGGAGCTTGTCTTACCGGGGCTTGTTGTGGAGGCTTGGTTAATGCTTTAATGCGGGCTCTTATTTCAGCAGTTGTTTGCATTAAACGAGACCCTCGGTCTAAACGAATACCCCCTGCGGCCCTAATAGCTTGGTCGTACCGATCAAGTACATCTAAAACAGTTTCCATTTTTCTTAAAACAGCCGTAGCTTGAGCGCGGTTTTGATCTGTAACAGGTGGAAAAAGATCTAAGTGAGTTGTGATATCCATAAGAACGAGTTCAAAAGTGATGGGCATAAGGCCTATGGTGGCAAACTCATCGAGTTCACGCCAGGTGTAGGGTAGGCCTGTTCTTTTGGTGATGCGAATGGCTGCTTGATGAAATCTGTCCTCTATTGTTGGAGTGTATGCAGTTCTTGAAAGACGATATTCCGCATAAATACCAAGCCGTCTTGGCTCAAGGCTAGCCAAGGCTAGCTGAGGAAGGCCATGATCCCGATGGTGTTCATAATAATCATTTAAAGGTTCATTAAAAATTTCCAAATCGTTAGCTATGGGTTGATTGATAGGAGGTGGAAAATGATTAACCACATCTAAGAGTAATTGTGCCTCCCGTGCCATTTGAGTGAGATTCATGGCCGGAACTGCAGGGGCTGAAGGTGGTGGTGTAGGAGGAGGTGGTGGCGCTGCAGGAGCAGCTCTTGTAGCGGCCCCTACTTCAGTAGCAATGGCGCGTTGCAAAATTTGTAGCCTTTGGTGTAAATCCCCAATTTCTCCGGTGTGATCTGTGCGGTGTGGAAAGGGAGCATTGATAATTTTACCCACTTGTAGGGCATCGGTGGCTAATCTTTGTAGCAAGGGCAGGGCTTTGGCAGGTGCTGAAACGCGGGCCTTGGCCAAAAAGGCGCGATCTTCTGCTAGGCCTTCTAAGGCAAGACCAGCCACCTGCAGTGGAAAAATTTGTGCATCCAAGTGCGCATCGGTTAAGTCTGGAACAGGCCTTTTTAAAGCCTCGGCCAAACGAATAATTTGTGTTCGGAAAAAGGGTTTACTTATTTCCACAATTTTTTGCCCCGGTTCATCCCTGGTGAAAGGTTCAGAGTGACGCACAAAGGTTAAATGAACCATGCGGGCAGTAAGACTTAAATCGGTTCTTTTACTTTCGTCGGCAAAACGTCGGTATGCCAGAACGCGCATTCCCAACAGGGCCAAAGGAATACGATCGAGCTTGTTCCAGTTGATCGTGCTAGCTTGATTTACCATGGCTTCCCAGGGCTCTAAGTGCTGGCTGACTGCTTGCAGAATTTCCGGTGTTGTTGGTTTTGCGGCTAGCAGCGCCTCCATTCCTGGGGGCATGAGTACGGTGCGTTCTTGGAGAACTTTGCGTAGCGTTGCTTGGTCCCGACGAAAAGCTTCGGCTTGTTCAATAAGATGTGTGAAGGTTAAGGGAGGAATTCCAAATGCTCCCAACCTTCGCAAAAGAACTTCATTTTCTGGAAGGATAATCGTTGCTGGATTGGCTCCGGTTGGAATAATCCTGGCTTCTTCTAAAAGTTCCAGAAATTGTCTGTATTGTATTCTTAAATCCATATTTTACCAAAAAGTGTTTTTTTATCGGAAATAAGCCTTAAAAGTTGCTATCACACCACTCATGCTTTAAACTTTACAAAAGGCAGCGGGTTGTTTAAATCTTCCTCATTTTCTCATGGTGGATGTAGCTCAATGGTAGAGTACTGGATTGTGATTCCAGGCGTTGTGGGTTCGAGTCCCATCATCCACCCCATTGCGCCCGTAGTTCAACTGAATAGAGCATCTGGCTTCGAACCAGAGGGTCGGCGGTTCGAATCCGTCCGGGCGCACAGTTACTATCGGTGATGGTTGCCTGTTGTTGGTGACGTTTTTCAGAATCAATTGTTCAATTGATTTCTGCCTAAAGCAAATGCTGCCAAAAAAGAATTTGCAAATTATCACAATTTTGGTATAATAGAATATGCCGAAGATTAGTGTTGTTTTCTTTAAAGACGAAAAGGGAAAAGTTCCTGTGCTGGAATGGCTCGATAAATTGCCCGACAAAATCGAAGCCAAAGCTTTGGTACGCATTGAAGAGCTGGCATTATGTGGCCATGAAATGCGCAGACCTCATGCAGATTATTTATGTGACGGAATTTACGAACTACGTTGGCGTCATCAGTCGGTAAATTATCGGATTTTGTATTTTTTTCAGGGTCGAGCCGCCGTTGTTTTGTCGCATGGATTTACCAAGGAAGATATCGTGCCTCCAAAAGAAATTGAGCAGGCCATAAAAAATAAAGTTTTGTGTGAGACGAAACCAAAAGTTCATATTTACGAAGGAGAATGACATGAAAACTAAAAATGCAATTCAGATTCTAAAGCGGCGTGCCGAAAAAAAACCATCTCTTAAAAAAGCCTATGAAGAAGAAAAACTGAACTTTCAAATTGCTTGTCTAATTCGTGAAACACGTGAAGCGGCAGGGTTGACACAATCTCAATTGGCATCACTGATTGGCACCAAGCAGTCTGTTATTTCTCGTTTGGAGGATGCGGATTATGACGGGCACTCACTCAGCATGTTGCAAAAAATTGCCAGAGCCTTAAAAAAATCTTTAGTGCTGGATTTTGAAGAAAATCATGCGGTATAGGAAAACTCTTGGAAACTGTCGAAACAAAGTCTTTTCCGTTGATAAAACTATTACTCTGGATACAGCAGATTTACACGGCAAGGAGTTTGATTGGCGCCACTATGGAGGGCCTTTAGCTTTATTCCGACTGTGCCGTTTCGTCAGGACACAAATTTTAAATGATCCAGTAAAACCTCGTGAAAATATACCCGTTCCAGTACAACGAATTTATCAACAAGGTAATTTGATCTTGAAAGAAACGAAAACTCTGGAAGATTGGAAGCACGGGTATTCGGTTAAAATTGAGCCACAGGCTGACGGAGGAATATCATTAGGGGATGGGCATGTTCTTTATCCAATAGGGGAAAAGTACATGGAATCTATGAGACAATCATGGAAGAAGATATTCTTGAGGAGATTATTAAACTGGCTTTTGGTTTTGAACGTCCGATATAAATTTCTTGAGGATGAGTATTCAGCTCAGGCTATAAATCTACTTTTTCCCCATTAAGATAAATAATTACTTTTTTTACGGTTGGAAATTGAAGAGCTACTCTTTTTATATCTGTCAATATGGAATATAGGTATTGCGTTTTGACAGGTGTCTGCTATACTGAGTTTATGCCACATATACGAAAACGCAACTTGCAGGGATTGCTCGTTAAGTCACTTCGTTTTAGTTCCATCGTTGGTCTTTTTGGCCATCGTCAGGTGGGTAAAACAACGCTTTGTGAAGGCCTTGCGCAGAATTATTTAACTTTCGATCGCAAAGAAATATTGGATCAGGGCTTGTACTCGCCCGAGGCCTTAATTCGTTCCAACGCAGGGCAGCCACTCGTGATTGATGAATGTCAGCTTGCACCACCAATATTTCCGGCACTCAAAGAATGGGTTAGAACCCATAAAAAACCGGGTCAATTTTTGCTCACAGGATCGGTACGATTTTCCAGCCGAAAGGCGATACGTGAATCACTTACGGGGCGTATTGTTAACTGGGAACTTTTGCCAATGGATTTAAGCGAGTCTCATTCGGCCCCTCTCCCCAATGCTGTGCCACGTCTTTTATCCTCAAAGGATATGAGTTGCCAGCTCTCAATGGCTTCTTATTTCTCTGAAAAAACTTTTTTGCTGGCTTTGAATCAGGGTGGATTACCCGGCATTTTTGCAGTGAGAGATACTGCCGTAAGACGTCAGCGCTTCGAAACTCAAATCGAGACTTTACTCGAGCGGGATCTTCGACTCCTCATTCAAACCAGTCTTGATTTTCGCGTGCTCAGAAATCTTTTATCGGTTTTTGCAGCACGGCAGGCAGAACCAATCGAACTAACAGAGGTGTCGCGTGCAACCCATATTTCAGTACCAGCATTGCGTCGGCTGATCTCGGCTTTGGAATCCATGTTTGTCATTAGAATTGTGGCAACAGAAGGTACACGTCAGCGTCCTGTATTATTTTTTGAGGATCAGGGCGAGGCGAGTCACCTTACCGGTGAGAATCGAGAGCCGCTGAAAAATATGACCAGATTCTTGTTTTCATTTATAAGACAACAATGGGTGTATCGGCCCGAATTGCAGGGAACATTATTCCAGTTTCGTAACCGTGGGGGGGCTTTTGTCCCTCTTGCACTGCGCACGAAACAGGGCATTTTGGGTTTTATTCCCATGTTGGATGAAGTGCCTGGTAGACATGAGTTGGCAAGTGCCCAAAGCTTTATTGCAAATTATAGCAGTGCCCGCTGTTTGTTTATACATCAGGGTAAAACCGATCGTTTACTTGGCAAAGAAATGCGGATTGTGCCGCTTGGTCATCTAGTGTAAAAACTTAATCATCACCGGCATCTCCACCAAAGGCCTTCCCGCAACAGCACTTTAACTTTAAAAAACTTGCCATCACCCTTCCAAGGATTTATGAAGGTAAAGTTTTATATTTTTAAAAGCGCCCGTAGCTCAGCTGGATAGAGCATCTGGCTTCGAACCAGAGGGTCGGCGGTTCGAATCCGTCCGGGCGCGCAAATTTTAAACCATGAGGTCGTTGACTTTCCAAATTAAAATGGAAACAAAAATCGCAATTTTTAAAGGAAAACAAATCCGTAAAACACTTTATAACGACGAATGGTGGTTCGTTATTGAAGATGTTGTGGCTGTGCTGACTGACTCTGTTCAGCCGACGGGCTATATTAAAGACATGCGTCGTCGCGACCCTGAACTTTCCAAAGGGTGGGGGCAAATTGCCACCCCCCTTTCTGTGGAAACAGGTGGAGGTAAGCAAAAGATCAATTGCGCCAATACTGAAGGTATTTTTCGCATTATCCAATCCATTCCTTCATCGAAAGCAGAGCCATTCAAACGATGGCTGGCCAAAATCGGTTACGAGCATGTGCAAGAAATTGAAAATCCTGAATTAGCTACCAAGCGTACTCGAATGCTTTACAAGCTCAAAGGTTATCCCGAAGATTGGATCGAGAAACGTATGCGTGGCATCGCCATTCGAGAGGAACTCACAGACGAGTGGCAAAAACGCGGAGCACAAGAACAAAAAGACTACGAAATTCTGACAGCAGAAGTTTCAAAAGCCACCTTTGGTGTCACTCCCTCTGAGTATAAAAACCTCAAAGGCCTCAAACGAGAGAACCTGCGTGACCACATGGACGATTTTGAACTCATTTTTACAATGTTGGGCGAACGTTCTACAACGGAAATTCACAAAAATGAAGATTCAAAAGGAATGCCCAAACTCAAAAACGATGCTAAAGCAGGTGGTGAGATTGCAGGGGGAGCAAGGCGTGAATTGGAAAAGAGACTTGGACGATCGGTTGTGTCCAAATCAAATTTTTTACCGAATAAGAAGATTCACAAAGCTTTAAAGGGGAAATAATTCGCTACCCAACGGGTAGCGAATTAAACAACAATCGCCAACTCGGCGCACGCGGTTCTAAAAGCGTCCAGTTGGGCGCACAAAAAATTTGTCTGCGCCAAATTTCGTTTTTCGCTCACGTAATTCGTTCTTCGGGTAAGAAGGAATCAAATGAATCCACAATTTTCATTTGGAAACAAGCTGGTCAAACATCGGATCGACATTACACGCAAACCGTTGGAGATCTTGCAAATCAATGTCGGCAAGCTCTGCAACCAGGCCTGCCATCATTGTCATGTAGAGGCGGGTCCCAAACGGACCGAAATCATGGAAAAGAAAACGGTTGATCGCCTGATCGAACTCTTGGATCAATCGCCCACCATTCACACGGTTGATATCACCGGCGGCGCGCCCGAACTCAATCCTCATTTCCGCACACTGGTTGTAGCAACCAGGCAACGGAATAAGGAAGTGATCGACCGGTGTAATCTGACGGTCTTCTTCGAGAAGGGTCAGGAGGAAACCGCTTATTTTCTGAAAGAACATCAGGTGAAAGTAGTGGCCTCTCTCCCATGTTATTCCAAGAAAAATGTGGATGCACAACGAGGCAGTGGTGTCTTTGATAAAAGTATCCGCGCTTTGAAATTGTTGAATAAGCTCGGTTACGGGAAGAACGCTTTGGCACTCACACTTGATCTGGTGTACAATCCGCTGGGAGCTTTTTTGCCTCCCTCACAAGAGAAGCTCGAACTTGATTACAAAAAAGAACTGCGCGCACTCTTCGGCATCGAATTCAACCATCTCTTCACGATTACCAATATGCCGATCAAGCGATTTTTGGATCAATTGGTCAGAGAAAATAAATATGAAGAATACATGACATTGCTCGTGAACACTTTCAATGTCACTGCGGCTTCGAGCGTCATGTGCCGAAACCTGATTTCCATCGGGTGGGATGGACAAATCTACGATTGCGATTTTAATCAGATGTTGGATATTCCTATGGGGAAGACACAAACAAGCATTTGGGATATTGAAACCTTCGATCAAATCTTTGAGACCCCCATCGCCTTTGCCAATCACTGTTTTGGCTGTACGGCAGGGGCCGGATCATCTTGTGGAGGAAAACTGATATGACAGACAATCATCATGCCCTGGAAACGGTAAAACAATATTATGGGAAGACGCTCAAAACCAATGTGGACTTAAAAACCAACGCCTGTTGTACGCTAGATGCTATGCCCGCGCATCTGAAGCCGATCCTCAGTCAGATTCATCCGGAGGTATTGGAGAAATTTTACGGATGCGGCTCGCCAATCCCTGCCGTATTGGAGGGCAAAACGGTTTTGGATCTCGGTTGCGGAACGGGACGAGACACCTTCCTCCTTTCCAAACTCGTGGGGCCGGAAGGCAAGGTGATCGGTGTTGATATGACGACGGAACAATTAGCGGTCGCAAAAAAACACATCAACTATCACGCCCAAACCTTCGATTACTGCAAGAGCAATGTAGAATTCTTAAATGGATATATCGAAGACCTTGAGGGATTGGGAATCAAGACAGGGTCCATCGATGTTGTGGTCTCCAATTGTGTCATCAATCTCTCACCGGAAAAGCGGAAGGTTTTTTCCGAAATCTTCCGTGTTCTGAAATCCGGCGGGGAACTCTATTTCGCGGATATCTTTTCCGACCGGAGAATACCACAACATCTGGCAAAAGATCCGACATTGGTTGGCGAGTGCCTTGGCGGAGCCTTGTATACCGAAGATTTTCGAAGGCTCATGATGGATGTGGGGTGCCTTGACCACCGTGTGGTAACACAAAGAAAGCTCACCATCGAAAATCCTGAACTGGAACATCAACTGGGGGCCATTTCATTTTATTCGGTGACCGTTCGGGCCTTCAAGCTAAAGTTGGAGGATCGCTGTGAGGACTATGGTCAGGTAGCCTATTACCTGGGGACCATCCCCCAATGTCCGCAGGCCTTCCCGCTGGATGATCATCACCTTTTTGAAAAAGGAAGGCCCGTGCTTGTGTGCAGTAACACGGCGGCGATGCTGACGCAGACCCGATACGCGCCGCACTTCCGAGTCGAAGGGGATTTATCAACGCACTACGGCTTATTTGATTGTGGCCCGAAAGGATCAGTTGGTTCCATTGAGCCGCCATCGAACCAAGGGTGCTGTTAAAGGTTGCAATATGATTACTTTTAAAGACATCTCGATCATCATTCCTGTCGGTCCAGAAGAAAATGAACTGGAAGCACTTTGGGAAGATCTTCGACCGATTGAAAAAGAGGCGGAATTGATCGTTGTTCGGGGTTCATCACGCGCCAAGCAACTCAACATTGGTGCGCAAAAAGCGACGCGTGATTTTCTCTGGTTTCTGCATGCCGATTCGAGATTTTCTCACAACACTCTGGAGGCGTTGCTCAGGTCTCTGAGCAACAACCCTCACGCCCTTCATTATTTCAATCTGCGCTTTTTGCCCGATGGCCCACCACAAATGTGGATCAACGAAATCGGTTGTTGGATTCGCTCGCGGCTTATGGGGCTGCCTTTTGGCGATCAGGGCTTTTGTCTTTCAAGAATTAATTTTGAACGCATCGGTGGTTTTCCTGAAGAGGCCCCTTATGGCGAAGATCATTTGTTTGTTTGGCGTGCGCATCAGCACGGCGTGCCTCTCAAATCAACAGGGGCCACCCTGAAAACCAGCGCTCGCAAATATCAGGAACAGGGTTGGTTTCATACCACAGGGCTCTATTACAAGCTATGGACCCGGCAAGCCCGCCTTGAAAGGGAAACACTGAAACGCATACTTCGCTACCAGACCACCGCTATCGCCGTGTTCGTCAAAACGCCGGGTATCACTCCGTTAAAAACACGGTTGGCGGATACGATTGGAAAAGAATCCGCACTCGCATTTTATGATTTGTGTTTGGAAGCGATTCAAAAAACATTGTCTCCCTTCAGGCAATCAACACCGGCCTTGGTGTATCCCTATTGGGCCGTGGCGGAAAAACAGGGGCTTAGCGATCATCGCTGGAATGATTTTAACCGCGTCTGGCAAGGTAATGGTGATCTAGGAGAAAGGCTTCACCATGTTTATTCAACTTTATATTTTGTTCACGGTCGAGTCATTCTGATTGGTGCCGATGCGCCGCAATTGTCTCAAGATGCGCTTTTAGAAACGCATCATCTTTTGAAAGACAAAAATAAATTTGTCATCGGTCCCGCGCGTGATGGCGGTTTTTATCTCTTTGGGGGGGCTAAAGCCTTGCCACAACACGTGTGGAATTCCGTTGCGTACAGTCAGCCATCAACCTGTGACGAATTGGTGACCAAAATCAAAAGCTATGGCGAAGTGGCCTATCTGCCCACGCTTACAGACGTCGATGTTTATGAGGACCTTCCAAATCTAAAAAGTGAACTTCAAAACTCGCAAATGCCAACTCAGATGGAAATGATGAATTGGATTGAAACGACCTTGACAGGAGAATGTATATGGAAAACTTAGAGAAAAAATTTGACCGCACTTCTAGATTCTATGACTGGATCGATTGGCCCTTCGAGCGATTCCGCTATCGAAAGATCAGGCAACGGATTTGGAAGGGCCTATCAGGCAAGATTTTGGATGCCGGTGTGGGCACCGGCTCCAACATTCCCTTTTACCCGGAGAATCAGCAAGTCTTCGGCATCGATTTAAGTGCGGGAATGTTGGAACGCGCCAAGGCAAAGGCCTCCTCGCTCGGGAAAAATGTCGACCTCCAAAAGATGAGTGTTTATCACACCCCTTTTTCTGACGGAACCTTTGATGCTGTTGTAGCAACCTTTCTCTGTTGTGTGGTGGACCAACCGGTCCTAGCTGCACGCGAATTAAAACGTATTTGTAAAAAAGACGGAAAAATTTATTTCCTTGAATATGTGTTGTCGAAAAAACCGGTCCGGCGATTTATTCAAAAGATGGTTACTCCCTACACCCGTTTCATGTTTGGGGTTGATTTTACCCAAGACACGCTTGCCACCCTGCAAAAGGAAGGGTTTCAAATTATCCAGGAAAAAAACATTACGGGCGATGTTTTGAAATTGATCGTGGCACAAATTTAAAGGAGCGTTGATGCAAACCAAGAAATACCATCTGATTGTAATTGGAGCTGGATCCGGCGGTTTGGTCGCCGCAGCTGGTGCGGCGGGCTTGGGGGCCAAAGTAGCGCTGATTGAAAAACACAAGATGGGTGGTGATTGCCTCAACACCGGCTGTGTGCCGTCGAAGGCCATCATCCGCTCGGCAAAAATTATTCATGATGCGCAAACCGCCGAGCGGTTCGGATTGAAACCGCACCGGTTTGACATCAAACTCGATTCAATTCTGGCCTCCGTCCGCGAGGTTCAAACCAAACTTGCTCACCATGATTCCGTCGAAAGATTCACGTCGCTCGGAGTTGACGTCCATCTGGGTGAATACCAATTTATTTCTCCGAATCAAATTTCAAACGGCAAGGAAACCCTGGAGGCAAAACGTTTTTGTATTGCTACGGGTGCCGCCCCCTTTGTGCCTCCCATTCCCGGTTTAGACAAAATTCCCTCTCTGACGAGCGACAATGTGTGGCAGTTAAAAGAGCTGCCGAAAAACCTCATCGTTTTGGGAGGTGGCCCAATCGGGGCAGAACTGGCGCAAACCTTTGCGAGACTTGGCAGTAAAGTCACCCTTGTTGAAATGGCCGATAGGCTGTTGATTCGTGAAGACCCCGAAGTGTCCGAGTTGGTCAAAAAGAGATTTGAGGCGGAAGGGCTTACCGTTTTGCTTAAAACCAAGGCTGAACAAATCGATGGTGGCTTGATTGTTTCTGATCCGAACGGACAGAAAAGAAAAATCGCATTCGACCAGATTCTTGTGGCCGTGGGACGAGCCCCCAATGTGAATGATCTCGGCTTGGAAAAAGCGGGGGTTCAGTACGACAAAAAGGGAATCAAAGTAGACGCAACACTCCAAACGACAGCCAAACACATTTATGCCTGTGGCGATATTGTTGGCCCTTATCAATTCACCCATACCGCCGATTTTCAGGCCAGGCTCATCCTTCGCAACGCCTTATTTCCTGGAAAATCAAAAATCGATTATCGTGTTGTGCCGTGGTGCACGTTTACCGAACCCGAAGTGGCCCGCGTGGGAATCAACGAATCGGAGGCCAAACAAAAAAATATTCCCGTCGATGTTTTCACCTACGCTATGACAGATCTCGATAGGGCAGTGTGCGATAGGGAGGATGAAGGCTTTATCAAAGTTCTCACTTCAATGGGGGCAGATCAAATTTTAGGAGTCACACTTGTTGGATTACATGCCGGGGATTTATTGCATGAGTTGGCTCTGGCCATGCATCAAAAGATTGGATTAAAGAAAGTAGCTTCGATGATTCATGTGTATCCAACGCTGGCGGAGTTAAGCAAACGCATTGCCGATACGTATCAGCGCACTCGACTAACCGATGGTTCAAAAAAGTGGTTGAAGCGTTATTTTCAATGGAGGTTTGGATAATATGAAGAAAGGATTTCTCCTCATTCTTTTTATTTCCGGTGTTCTTGGGCTCTATTTTTTTACGCCGGTTCGGGATTATTTGTCCAAAGAGGGTTTTGTTACCTTGGAGGCATGGATTCGGTCCCAAGGTGTTTTGGCTCCTCTTGTCTTTGGACTCATCTACATTGCCGCCACGGTCTTTGCTCTTCCGGGATCGGTTTTAACGATTGGTGGTGGTCTCTTATTTGGTGCCTGGTGGGGCACACTGATCAACTGGCTCTCTGCCAGCATTGGAGCCATAATCAGTTTTCTCCTTGCCCGTTATTTGGGGCGGGATGCCGTAACAAAGATTCTCAAGGGCAAAGGAACTCTTCATGGACTGGACGAAAAAATCGGCAACAACGGATTTTATTCCGTCCTCATTTTACGGTTGGTTCCTTTATTTCCGTTCAACGGTTTGAATTTCGGCCTGGGCCTGACAAAAGTCTCTTTTCGGGATTACCTGCTTGCAACCCTTCTGGGAATGCTTCCCGGAACATTTGTTTACACCTCTTTGGGTTCCGCCGGACGGCATTTGAGTTTTGCAGATCCCTCGACTTGGCTGCAAGTTCAAGTATGGGGGCCCTTTCTGCTCGTCATTCTTTTATCATTACTGCCCAAGATTTTTAAGAAGAGGACTTAACTCTACCCTTCAATCAATTGATGAACCTCTTTCCATGAGATAGCCTGAATATTTTTGTCAATTTGTACGGGAAACGGCGTTTGACAAACGATGTAGCCCTTCGTCGCTTCTTTGTATTCTTCGAGAAAAACCTTGAGGTGTTTGGCATCCCTCATGGAGGGGGTATCGGTCCATTTGACTTCGATGGGAATATACTTTCGGTCTTTTTCTATAACCCAATCGACCTCCGGCCCGTCTGGATCTCTCCAAAAACGAATTTTCGTTTTTCCGGAAGAAAGATGGGAATAGCGAATGAGTTCCAAACCGATATATTGTTCAAATAGATAACCGAGTCGCTCTCTTCCCAACATCCTTCCTTCTGCAGCACATAGTCTTCGCACCCCCAGATCAAAAATCAAGTACCGACTTGATTTTGTCAATTTCTTGCGCGTAGAACTTTTTATGATTGGGTCAATGCGATGAGCAATCAGGGTATCTTCCAAAATTTCAAAATAAGAGGTGATGGTTGTGTGATTCACACCGACCTCCCGTGATAATCCATGAAAGTTGATAATATTGCCCGACTCAAGTCCGGCGAATTCCAAAAACCTCAAAAAACTTCCGATATTTCTAACAAGGGCCTCAGCCCGAATTTCTTCTTCCAAGTATGTTTCAACGTAGGATCGCAAATCGATTTCCCGATCCTCTTGAGATTGAATTTGAGCAATGCCCGGCAAAGAACCATCCAATAATTGTTCTTTAAGAGTCATTTTATATTCTTTATCAGTAAATGGATCCAGTCGCATGCTGACAACACGGCCAGGTAGTAAGTTGACATCGTGACGCTTTAATTTTCTGGCTGAAGAACCGGTGAAAATAAATTGAGCGTTTTTTTGATCGATTAACCCCTGTGCGCAATCAAAAATTGCGGGTACTTTTTGTACTTCATCAACAATCACAATCGGAATTTTCTTTAGCTTTTGTTCCAAGGCTTTAACCTCACCGGTAAACAGGGATGGATCCTTTTCGTACCGTTGTCTTATTTTTGGCTCCATGAAAGTAATGGTTTTGTCTACAGACAACTGGGAAAGCAGTGTCGTTTTTCCGGTTTGCCGAGGTCCTAAAAGAAGAATGCTTTTTCCCCTTTTGAGGTGGTGATGCAAGGGTTTTTCCAGGATTCTTTTCATGTATTCCATATACCATCAATATTCGCCGAATATTTATGATACGTCAACAAAATTCGTTAGTGAGAAATCGGACAACAATTGGATGTTTTGATCGGATATAGTTATATAAATGCTATCCGATCAATATAAGGTTTGACAGCCTGATATGATCGGATACAATAATATGCATGATATTCGATCGTCTCCAGAATCTCCTTAATCGCATTGATGAGGGTAAACGATTAATCAATCAATACAGACCCCTGTCTCCCGCTATCGTGTCACGATTGAGGGAACAACTCGTTTTGGAATGGACCTATAATTCCAATGCCATTGAGGGAAATTCCCTGACTCTTAAAGAAACCCAGATGGTTTTGCAACATGGACTCACCATTGGAAAGAAATCAATGAAGGATCATTTGGAGGCCATCAATCACAGAGACGCCATCGTTTTCGTGGAAGAGCTGGCGTTCCACGACACCAAAATTACGGAACGAAACATCAAAGAGATTCATTCTCTTGTTTTGAAGCAGATTGATTCTCAATATGCGGGACGGTATCGGGATATTCAAGTGCGTATTAGCGGTTCCAGTCACACACCTCCCGAAGCCATCCAACTGCCACAACTCATGGAGCAGTTTGCAAAGAAGAGATTGTTTTATGTTGAAGGCCACCCTGTGGAACAAGCGGCCTTGGCTCATTTTGATTTTGTTTCAATTCATCCCTTTGTTGATGGTAATGGAAGAACAGCACGCCTGTTGATGAACCTCGTTTTATTGAAGAATGGTTTCCCTCCGGCTGTGATTCTGAAAAACGATAGAAAAAAATATTACGATGCCTTGGAAAAGGGACATCGTGGCAAAACGGATGATTTTATTTTTGTTGTCGGCAGGGCCGTAGAGCGGACCCTCAATCTTTACTTTGAGGTTATTCCGCAGATCAAATCCCATTTTATTTCATTGACGGAAGCCTCAAAAATATTTCCTTACTCGCAAGACTATCTCAATATTCTGGCCCGACGCGGGGCGATCCCTGCATTTAAATTGAAGCGCAACTGGATGGTGACTTGCGAAGCCTTACAGGCTTATATCAAAAAGCATTCGTAGGGGCAACCGCCGCCCTGATGACCGGAGCGGTCGTCGGTCTACTCATGTAAATCGGAAGGGAGAAAAATATGAGTAGGGTTTGCGACAACACTGGATCAACCGACGGGGGATCCCATAAAAGAAAGGTACGTGTCGCCAAAAAAAGTGCTGTCTGGAGAATGTTAGTGCCGTTGTCAAAACAATCTTAAAAAAGGAGGAACTATTATGAAAAGTCTGCTTCTAGCCCTATTGGGGATATTCTTGCTAGGCATAGCGACGCCAAAAGAAACCAAAACCGTGCACATGAAAATCGAAGGGATAACCTGCTCCATGTGCTCCGCCATGATCACAAAAAAGCTGACACCCCTCTGTCAGGCAGTTTCGATCGATCATCAGAGTGGTGAAAGTCAATGTACCTATGAAACAGGCAAAACCAACCAGGACGCCATTGTACAGGCAGTTACCGATGCTGGCTATAAGGTGGTTGAGATCAAGTAGATGGGCGTTTTTCAACAGCGCCCAGAACATGGAGTTTTTCAACGGACCCATTGACTATTTCAAAAAATATTTCGTGGCCCTGGCTTGCCCAAAAACCGCAAGATAACCCCAGTCAACCAGTTGTCTTAAATCTCTGGTCGCCATCCGTGTGGAGATACTGAAGCGTTTGGCATATTGAGACACCACAATATATTTATGATGTGCAAGATATTTTAAGATCCTCATCTGCCTATTGTTCATTAAAATGTTCTTAGCCCTGTAAAGGGCCACCTGATTGAGTGTGCCCTCAAGAATTATCCTGATTCCAGTAATGTAATACTCAACCCATGGTGTAAAATCTGTGTCGTGGCGGCCATGGTAATAATTGGGGGAATAGTGTTGTTGCAACATCTGGTAATAAAGACCCCTGTCATCAGCATAGTAGCGATCAATGGGTACGATTTTTTTCCAGTCGTAGCTTTTGGCCTCCAACAGATACAGACTTAAAAATCGCGCGGAGCGGCCGTTACCATCAACAAAAGGATGAATCGTCACAAATTGATTATGAAAAATGGCGGCCATCACCAGTGGGTGGGCGCTTGTCCCACGCATCCAATGGCATAAGTCACTCACGAGGCCTGTCACATCCTTTGGTTCCGGCGGTAAATAAATAAGATTTCCTGATTGGGCCTCATAAATGGCATTTTGTACGTTTCTAAATGTCCCCCTGACATTTTTTTCTGCTATCCCATTCAACAGATTTGAGTGACAGTGTAATATCAGGTCATGAGTGAGGCTTTTTTTATATTGGCTGATGAGTTTTGTTGTTTTGCCAAGTAAGATAAAATAATTTTTTACTTCCTTTTCGTCTCTCACCAAACCAAATGTCCTGTGTTTTTCAACAACGCCAGAAACCTGCTCCATCGACAGTTTGTTTCCCTCAATTTGAGTGGAAAAATGGGTGAGAGCCACCAAACACTGTTGTTTAATATGGGCCAAAACCTCTTCTGGAATAATGGACTGTTCCAGCTGAACGGTGAGACGTTCTATGCTCGTGAGACAGGTTGTTGTGAAATCAGAAATGGCGTATTTCGGCTGAAACATAGGTTAGAAGCTTACATTATAATCAAGACAGAATCAAGACAGAATCAAGACAGAATTGAGAACAAGGAAGAATACACAACCTAAGTATCCAGAAGCGTGGGGAAGTCGGCATAAAAATCCACACCAAATCAATAAATTCAATTTTGGTGTGGGTTTATATCTTTTTTAGCTTGGCCTGTATTTCTTAATGGGGAATGATCCCCTTTCCAAAAGGCAATCACGATCAGTATGACACCGCCGACGATTGCAATTATTTTCCACATCTTTATTCATCTCCAACAATACCAAGCAAGAGCCCACGCTCTTGCCAGAGTTTGACTTTTACGCCCTGGTCAAATTCCTCAAAAGTTCCTTCAAAATTGGCAATCTCATTTGGCATCAACAACTGATAGAAGGTGGCCGTCTTACCTGTTGACCTTTCACGTAAACGCAACTGGGCCGCGATGTGGCCTTTGAGAGAGCAATACCGCCCTCCAACGAGCTCCCAATCGGCGGATGGGAACCGTTCGGATTCGATTAACGGAAAATCCAGCTTTGAAAGGTAGGCCCTGACTTCATCCGTTGAGGGAGATTCGATCTCCATGACCATCTGGGCCTTTCAGCGCGCAACACCGTTGACTTTGTCAATGACTACTTTCTTCACCTTGAGGTCATCGCCCGAAACGGTAAAATCAAGATCGAGTCGGTCTTTCCCCTCTGTGAAATCCGCACAGAAAAAGTAATCTCCGTTTGATCTTCCCCCGAAAAAGTGGACACCAAAATTAAGCGGCGAGAGCCGTTAATTGTTGATGAGAACTTTCATACTCCACCGGGGTTTTATAACCAAGTGAAGAATGAAGTCTCTGTCT